>OJOH01000074.1_pt1 | contig 86054 bp, 89 predicted proteins | sample 1598201 | NCBI WGS metagenome assembly OJOH01 (sample SAMN03922462, study PRJEB24848) | human gut metagenome | isolation source: stool sample | host: Homo sapiens | place: Germany | collected 2009-11 | reverse complement strand
TGTTCCTGAGTTTTATTATAACAAAAAACAAAAAGAGAGTAAATAGTTATTTGTGTGGCGTGGACGGAAAAATTTTTGACAGCGGCATAATTTGGGATTAAAAGTATAAAAAACGTTATGAGGGAGAGTATTTATGCCGGATTTTGAAATCGAGAGCAGCATTAACAAAACGGTTGCCGGAATTGACGAGGCCGGACGAGGCCCTTGGGCCGGTCCGGTAGTTGCGGGAGCCGTGATTATCAAAGACCGTCATTTGGATACATTTTTGCTGGAAGGGCTGGATGATTCCAAAAAGTTGTCGGCAAAAAAGCGTGAGGCCTTATATGAAAAGCTGTTTGAGGCGGAGTCCCGCGGTCAGGTTGTTATCGGCATTGGTCAGGCAAGTGCCGAAGAAATTGATGCGCTTAACATCTTACAGGCGACTTTTTTGGCAATGCGGCGAGCTGTCGAAGCGCTGAAAGAACAACCGGAAGCGGCAATTATCGACGGTAATCAGAATCCTAAAGGTTTTGTTTGTCCGAGCAGAACCGTGGTTAAAGGCGACGCAAAATCAATGTCGATTTCGGCGGCTTCGATTGTTGCCAAGGTTTATCGTGACCGTCTGATGGCAGAATTGGCGCTGAAATATCCGTTTTATGCCTTTGAAAAAAATGCCGGGTATGGAACCAAAGCGCATATTGAAGGCCTGAAACAGTACGGCATAACGCCCGAACACCGCAAGTCATATCGTCCCATTCAGGAAATTATGATGCAGAAAGCCGGTTAGTCTTGCATTGACAAATGTCCTGTTTTGTCTATAATAGCTTAAATTTTCTGAGATTATTTGTTTTTTATAATTAAAATTTACGGATTATGGGACATCTTAGTTTATCTGAAATTGCGGTACAGTTTGTTAATACGGAACTTATCGCGCGGTGTTATAACCACATTTTTACATGGCGCGGTTATACCGCTCGTTTTCAAGAAGAGGTTGACCAATCGGAAGCTTTGCTGAAGACTTGCCAACCCGGAGAATGGATGCAGACTTTCAGCCGGCTGCAAAAGCGCGGTGATTTGAAAGCGATGCAGGAGTTTTTGAAAGAAGACTTTTTAAGGCATGTTCAATTGATGACGAATGCCTGCCGGCAGTTGAGAGAGCGCCGCAAGGTGCTTGACATTTTTGCCTTTAACAAGGCTGTCAATCAGATGCTTTCGCTTTGTTCGTTTTTTTCTCTGCCGGAGGAAACGCTCAATGCGTTTTATGTTGCGGTGTCAGAGGTGTTGGATTTGTATCCGGACAACGGGTATGATCCCGATGCCGATGATTTTTATGAAGAGCGGGTTCTGGACGGAAGCGTTGTTTACGGTGACAGGGAAATCGGCCTGCGTGAAAAGCAAGTGGTTGCCGAACAGAATATGTTAATTAAAAAAACTTACATGTATGGGTAACGGTTTGTTTGCAGAAAAGCTGCGGGAGTTTCTGGTCTTGGGAAACTTTTGCCGCGAGTGTGACGTGATAGCCCAGTTTGGGGGCGGAAAATCGGAATGTACGTGGTTTGAACGTTTGGAAGCTTTTTCTCTCTGGGGACGCGAAAAGGAAGCAGAAATTATCCATTGGGGAATTTCCGGCAACAGAAAACAGCAGCAGGAATATCTTGAGATAAAGAGAACCTTGCTGGGCGAGCTGGAGGAATTGACGGTAGAGGCCGATAAGGCAGGATGTTTTTATGAGAACATCCGGTTTTGGCTGGAGGTTTACGTGTTGATTTATGGCAATGCCGCTTCCAATCGCGACGCGCTGCTGCCCTTTATTATCGAGAAGGTGAACGATTATGGCGTTTTGAAACGATTGCAGCGAATGTTTGCCGATAATCAAAGCTATGCATCCGAGATTAAAATCGGAGAAAAAATTTCCCGGATGCGCAATGTTCATCCGTAAGAAAAATTATTTTGCTCAAAAAGCCGCGGTACTTCAAAGTGCTACGGCTTTTTGCTTTTTTGAGGCGGAATTTTTGAATCTTGTTAATAAATTTATAACCAAATATCTACCATACTAGGCCTATTGAATTTTACTCTTGCAATTTTATGGTTGATGATATGAGCAGAATGCAGACAAAGAAAGTGCTTAATACGATTATTAACGATGATTGTATTAAAGTGATGAACCAGATGGAAGAAAATTCGGTTGATCTGATTTTTGCCGATCCTCCGTATAATCTGCAGTTGGGCGATGCATTGACCCGTCCGGACAACAGCAATGTTTCCGGCGTTTATGAAGAGTGGGACAGTTTTGAAAGCCTGGCCGCTTATGACGAATATACCCGCAAATGGATGGCTGCGGCCCGCCGTATTTTGAAAGACGACGGCGCTATCTGGGTTATCGGCTCCTATCATAACATTTTCCGCGTCGGCTATATTTTGCAGGATTTGGGTTTCTGGATATTAAACGACATTATCTGGAACAAGACCAATCCGATGCCGAACTTTAAGGGAACTCGCTTTACCAATGCTCATGAAACCCTGATTTGGGCCTGCAAAAATCCCAATTCCAAATATACTTTCAATTATGAGGCGATGAAAGCCCTTAATGAAGATACCCAGATGCGCAGCGACTGGTCTATTCCGTTGTGCACAGGCAAAGAGCGCCTTAAGGCGGACAACGGCGAAAAGCTGCATCCGACCCAGAAACCGGAAGGTTTGCTTTATCGGGTAATTATGGCTTCAACCAAAGTCGGCGACATTATTGTGGATCCGTTTTTCGGAACCGGTACGACCGGAGCCGTGGCTAAGAAGCTGGGACGCAATTTTATCGGTATTGAAAAAGACGCTTCTTACGTTGCGGGTGCACAAGCCCGGATTGACGCGGTGGAAGTGGTCGGCAATGAGATTTGTCTGGAATACAGTTCTAAAAAGCGCCAGCCGCGTATTCCTTTCGGCAATGTTGTCGAGCGCGGTTTACTGGCTCCGGGAGACATCCTTTATGACGCCGGACGCAAACATTGCGCCGTAGTTCGTTCCGACGGAACGGTTAAGAGCGAGTTGATGGAAGGGTCAATCCATCAGGTCGGTGCGGCTGCCCAGAATACCTCTGCCTGCAACGGGTGGGTGTATTGGCATTTTGAGAACGAGAAAAAAGAGCTGGTCAGCATAGACGAGTTGAGGACTCAGGTTCGGATAGAGCTTTACGGCGAATAAGTTTCGTTTGGTTTTCGTTTTGCCAAAGATGCGGCGAGGGCGCGTTTTCGTACAGTTGTCGTCTCCGGCATCTAATCTTCAATAAAAATTTCTTCCGGCTGAAAAAAATATTGTATCGGCGCCGTTTATGGGTTATATTCGCTGCAATTAGAATATTTTTAGAGCAGATTGAATAAAATAAATGCAAAAATGGCATCAAAAAGTAAAAAGCAAGCCGCCGGCTAAATTATCACAGCCATCTGCCCAACAAAGCCAGGCTCCGAATTATGCCGCTATTGACTTAGGCACCAATTCCTGCCGGTTGGTTATTGCGACTCCGACCCCGACGTCTTTCAGAATTGTTGAGACTTTTTCGAAGATTACCCGTCTGGGGGAGGGTATTATAAACAACAACGAACTTTCGCGTGCAGCGGTCAAACGTACCGTCGGCGCGCTTAAGGTATGTTCCGGAGTGTTGGCCGAGTATGCTCCGATTGTGAAGTCTCGCTATGTGGCGACGGCGGCCTGCCGGCGGGCGGTTAACTGTCAGCAGTTTCTTGATTTGGTGAAAAAAGAAACCGGTCTTAATATCGAAATCATCTCTTCCAAAGAAGAATCCCGTTTGGCGGTTGTCGGCTGTATTCCGTTGCTGAGCCGTAACATCAAGCGGGCGCTGGTGTTTGACATCGGCGGCGGTTCTACGGAAATTTCTCTGGCACGGACGACCAACAGCGGCAATACTTTTATTGAGGGCTTTGTCTCGCTTCCTTATGGGGTGGTTACGATTTCCGAAGCTTTTCCCCAGCAGGAAATGACGGATTTGGCTTATGACACGATTATCGAGCGGACGCATAAGATATTGGCTGACTTTGAGAACAAGTATAAAATTCGGGAAGCGATTGCCAATCAGGAGATTCAGATTATCGGTACTTCCGGCACCGTAACGGTTTTGGGCGCCGTTCATTTGAACCTGCCGCGTTACAACCGCTCGGCGGTAGACGGCATTTCGATTACCAAGCAGGATATTGACCGGGCAATTGCCAAAATTAAACGTTTGGGCGACGAGGGGCGTAAGAAGCACCCCTGTATCGGCGTGCAGAAAGCCGATTTGACCATGGCCGGCTGCGCCATTATCGAAGCGCTGTGTTCGTTTTGGCCGATAGCGGAGATTACGGTGGCGGACCGGGGTATTCGCGAGGGTATTCTGCTGGATATGATGCATTCGACCAAGAAACCTTTTCGCAGAAAAAAACGCAAGAATCGCCATCCTTTTAACCGTAATCGCAGCGCGGTACACAACAGTTTTAACAATGAGCAGATAAAAGGGGCAGCAAATGAGTAGCGATAAATGTTACGCCGCAATTGATCTGGGCACCAACTCCTGCCGATTGTTAATTTGCAATCAGGACGGAAAGGAACTCTGCAAGGAGACGGTGTCTACCCGCCTGGGGGAAGGGATGTATAAGAACATGGCGTTTACGTCCGAAGCGATTGAACGCGGGGTTAAGTGTTTTTATGATTTTAAGCAGATTATGGATCGTTACAATATCGTCAAATGCCGGGCGATTGCCACGGCCAGCTGCCGGATGGCGGCAAACGGCGAAGAGTTTATCCGCAAAGTTTATGGGGAGTCGATGATTCGGCTGGAGGTGATTGACGCTTATGAGGAGGCCCGGTTAAATCTCAAAGGGGCACTCAGCCATGTTCAGGGAAAAACGAAATATGTGGTTTTGTTTGACATGGGCGGCGGTTCTACCGAAATAACCCTGGCAACCAACACGTCCAATCCGCAGATTTTGCATACGGTTTCTATTCCGTGGGGAGCGCGTAATTCTTCAGAAGCTTTTGAACTGGTGGAATATACGCCGGAAAATGCCGGTAAACTGGCACGGGAAATCAAGTCTTACGTTGACGCTTTTGTCCGCAATTCGGCATTGGACAATTATCATGAGGAAATTTGCTGGGTGGCAACCTCAAGCATGGCGTTGCGTTTAATCTCGATGATAAATGATTTTGGAATGTATGACCGCGATAAGGCCGACGGTTTGGTTATGAGCAAGGAGGAAATGGACGAGGCAATCGGCCGCGTTCTTGCCATGAGCCGGGCAGAGATGGCCGATAACCCTTATATCGGCGACAAACGTTCTTATATTTTTATTGCCGGCTGCATTATTTATAAAACGATTTGCGACGGATTACGGCTTGACAAAGTGGTCGCTTCGTTGAAAACGGCCAAAGACGGCATCGTGGCAGAGTTGATTGAAGGTGACGTTAAAAATGGGTAAACTGACAAAATCGGCCAAAGAGATTACCGGGCGCCATAATCTTACGGTACGGGTCAAGACGGCCAAGTTTAAAAAGAAGTCTTCCAACCAGTGGCTGGCCCGCCAGTTAAACGATCCTTACGTAGCGGAGTCCAAACGCCAGGGGTATCGTTCGCGTGCTGCCTTTAAGCTGATTCAGCTGGATGAAAAATACAAGTTTTTAGGCAAAGGCAAAACGATTGTGGATTTGGGTTGTGCTCCCGGCGGATGGACGCAGGTGGCGGTTCAGCGCAACAAAGGAACCGGACAGGTTGTCGGCATTGACATATTGGAAACCGAGCCGGTTGCCGGAGCGACAATCATTCGCCAGGATTTTACCGAACCTGATGCGGCAGACAAACTTAAAGCTTTGCTGAAAGGCGAGGCGGACATTGTTATGAGCGATATGGCAGCCAATACGACGGGTCATCAGCAGACCGATCATCTTCGTACCATTAATCTGGTGGAGCTGGGATATGAGTTTGCCAAAGAAGTTTTGGCTCCGGGCGGAATTTTTATTGCCAAGGTTTTTCAGGGGGGCGCCGAGGGGACGTTGCTGGCCGACGTTAAAAAGAATTTTGCCAAAGTCGGGCATTTTAAGCCGGATGCCAGCCGGAAAGAATCGCCGGAGACTTATCTGGTGGCTCAGGGATATCGGGGCAAGAGCAATTCTTCCGACAATTAAGATGCGTTTGGGCCGGTACGGCAAGGGGGAATTGGCTTATGATAGAGGCAGGGCAGGTTTATCGCCACTACAAAGGGCATATTTACCGTGTTGTCGGTGTTGCCAAACATTCTGAAACTTTGGAGGCGCCGGTGGTTTATTCCCGGGTGGACGGAGAACCTGATTTATGGGTACGGCCGGCGGTTATGTTTGCAGAAACTCTCGCGGACGGAAGACCGCGTTTTGAATTGTTGCAGGAATCCGATTTAAAATAAAATTTGACTTTTCTCTTAGTTCTCCATAGTATGCGTTCATCAAAAAACAATTATTAACTCGTACTATGATGTATAAACAAAGACCATGCTTTATCAAGTCCGTTGAGGCAACTGTCGACTATGTAGACATTGACGACAGTTTATTGAATGGCGAAAAGGTTATTTCGAGCCGGCTTATCCGCAAAATCTGTGAAGCACCGCTTACGGATGCCGGATATGCCCTGACGGAAATCAACCTTAAAAAGGCTTCCCTGCGTTTTGATTATGCTCTGGCTTATAACTCTATGGGGTATAAGATGAGCTTTTTACGCAAAAAACAACTGTTGTGGTTGTTGGAAGTAGAAGAAAAAGGGCTTCCCTATACGGCGGTTTACGTTCCGTTCGGCGAGCCGAGACTCTGGATTTTTCCCAAGGTGACGATAGAATTACAGGCTAAGTTCTGGTTTTCTCGTCTTCTGAGGGAAACGCACTCCCATCTGACGGCAGACATTCGCACCGTTTTTACCAATTATTTGGTAGCGTGCTGGAAAAAGCTGTGGCTGGTTTGCGGTTATGTTGAATATCAGGAAGCCGGGGAAAGCGCTTTGACAGACAGTCGGGGGCACAGTGTTGCGATGCAGCCGAAACAGTTTCGCTGGTATCTTTTTTAATTATTTCGTTAATGTCCTCCAAGAGCGGTTGCTTTTGGGGGATTTTTTTTATATGATGGTGCAAAACAATTTTTTAGGATTAAGTTATGCAGACAAGTGCGCGTTTTCAGGCCGTTTTGGATTTGGTGACAGCTGTCTTGGCCGATAAACAGCCGGCGGACGGCATTATCAACGAATATCTGCGGGCCCGGAAATATATTGGTTCAAAAGACCGCCGTTTTATTACCGACTGGGTGTGGAAAATCGTGCGCAACCGTTTAAAATTTGAGTTTGAGGCCGGCAGCAAGGAGCCGCGAAAAGTATGGCTGGCCGCAATCAGAGAAGAAAATCTGAATGAAATTTTTGACGGCGGGCAATATGCGCCGGCTGCTTTGAATACTGAAGAATTAGCCTGGCTCAACGCGTTTTCTGATAAACCGTATCCGGAGTTTGTCGAGGCGGAATGTCCTCAATGGCTTTACGGCAGAATTAACGATATGGCGTTGTGTAAGGCGCTAAATCATCCGGCTCCCGCTGATTTTCGGGTTAATTTTAAAAATCGGGAAGATGTCGTCAGGCAGTTGGCGGGAGAGGGCATTGAAGCGGTTCCGACGCCGTACTCTCCTTATGGCATCCGGATTAACGAGCGTATCAGTCTGGGCAATTGCATCGCTTATCAGGAAGGGGCGATTGAGGTTCAGGACGAGGCGTCGCAGCTGGCGGCAATTTTGTGTGATGTCAAACCCGAGCATAAAATCATGGATTATTGTTGCGGCGCGGGAGGCAAGAGCCTGATGTTTGCGCATATTCTCAACAATCAGGGGCATATTCTTGCCCATGACGTCAATGTTCGCAGGCTGGAGGCTATCAAGCCGCGTTTGCAGCGTTTGGGCGTAAAAAACATTGAACTGACGGATTTGGTTGCGGACAGCGATCGGGATTTTGACCGTTTTGTCATTGATGCTCCTTGTACGGGAACGGGAACCTGGCGGCGGGCTCCGGACGGAAAGTTTCGCCTCAGCGAAGGCCTTTTGAAAGGAATCGTCAAAACCCAGCGCGAGATATTGGAGACCGGGGCGGTTAAAACCAAGGCCGGCGGTCGGTTGATTTATATCACCTGTTCCATTCTGGCCGAAGAAGACGAGCAGCAAATCGACAGTTTTTTGGCGGCTCATCCGGAATTTATGCCCGTTAATATGAAGGATTTGTGGGAAAAGAAAATCAACCAACCTTATCCTTATCATTCCGAGAAGTATCTTAAAACTTCGCCGTTGTCGACAGGGACGGACGGATTTTTCATCTCGGTTCTCGAAAAGCTCGCGTAACGAACCGGCAATTGGCTGCCGCTTGTCTTCTTGTCCGAATTTTTGAGAAAGTTCATTTGCAGTTTTGAGTTAAATCTCTTTGCCGTTTTGCCGGTAGATGTATGAAATGATTTCTGCAACGGCGGCAAAAGCTTCTACCGGGATTTCTTCGTTAATGTCAACCGCTTTTAGAACTTGAAGCAAATCGGCGTCCCGGTGGATTTCGATATCGTTGTCCAAGGCAATCTGAATAATCTTTTCGGCGACTTGTCCCTGTCCTTTGGCCAGAACTGTCGGGGCATTGTGTTTTTCCTTGTCATAACCGAGTGCAACCGCATAATCTGGGGAAAACCCCAAATCGGCATTGTCATTTGGCTGCTTTGAGTTATTATTGTCAACAGACATGGAAACCATCCTTTTAAGTGTCTTGTTACTACTCTAGAGCTTAAGATGGTGGTTGGCAAGAGCTTTTTAAATGGCACATATCTTGCATGTTCGTTATACGTGGGGACGTATAACTCAAACGGGGAAATTACAATGGATTTGAAAAATCTTTCAGTTTTCAGCATGGCTGAGCAGAATATGCAGTATTTGTCGGCGCGGGAGAAAGTTCTGGCCGGAAACATTGCTAATGCGAGTACGCCCGGGTATCTCCCTAAAGACATTGAAAAGCCTGACTTTGGCAATGATCTGGTTGCCAATATGCCTCTTAAGCTTACAAACTCCAAACATATGAGCGGAGCCAATTTTGGCAATAATCTTAAAGTTTATACGCCGGAACCGACTTCGGCTCTGACGATTGACGGCAACGGCGTCATCTTGGAAGAGCAAATGAACGAGGCGAGCAAAGCCAGCAGTGAATATAAGCGGATGATTACGATATACAACAAATACAAGTCGATGATTCAGCTGGCGAACACCAAAATCAGCGCATAAGGAGATTGAGAAATGGCCGGAAATTTATCTGTCAGTGCTGATATCGCAACCTCAGGAATGAGAGTTCAGGCCGAACGGCTGAAAGTTATTGCCCAAAATATGGCAAACGCCGACTCGATTTCGACGACTCCGGGAGGAGAACCTTATCGCCGTCAGGTGGTCAGCTTTCAAAATTATGTGGACAAGGAAACCGGGGCAGAAATGGTTCGGGTTGACAAGATTGTTCAGGACATGTCCCAGTTTGACAAGAAATATGACCCGCATCATCCGGGAGCAGACGCTCAGGGTTATGTGTCTTTGCCGAACGTTAACCCGCTGATTGAGATGATGGATATGAAAGAAGCTCAGCGGGCTTATGAGGCTAATATGAATATGATGAAAACCGCAAGGGATATGAATTCCAGCGTGTTGGACATTTTGAAATAGGTTTATAAAGGGGAACAAACGTGATCAACAATATTTCCAGTGCATTGGACGCTTATCAGCAGGCTTTGGGGCGGATTAACGCCGGTGCCGCAAAAATTGAAGGTACGGGTGCCAGTCAGGCGTCGTCAGGGGCCGGATTTGGCGATATGGTTAAGGCGGCCGTGGAAAATACGGTTGATTTGAATAAGTTTTCAGAGCAGATGACCGTTCAGGGAATTCAGGGTAAAGCAGATATTCAGGATGTTGTTCTGGCTGTATCCAATGCTGAAACGGCGTTAGAGACGGTTGTCGCGGTGCGGGATACTGCAATTAAAGCTTATAACACCATAATGTCTATGCCGATTTAATTTTTTGTCACTGAAAAAGCCCCGCTCAGTTGAGCGGGGCTTTTGTTTTATTTATCTACACACTTATAGCAAACCGAGGTCAGCGGGCAGGATATCAATGTCTGCCATGACAGGCACCAACGGTCCGAGGTATTAGCCCAGCAGGCAGAATAGCCCCAATTACGACAAGTGTCGGTGTTGCATTTGACGTAGCAGCTGCCATAAGGGCAGGTCGAATAAACGCCGCCGGGACCGCAGTCGCCATAAGAACCAAAGCCGCACGCCTTTGTTGCCATGTATCCCGAGCACATAAACGTGCAACTGTTGCCGTCTTTACGATATCCTTCAGCGCAGCTGTCAAGTTTATATTTTGTAGCACCGCTTGAGCAATCGGTGTTTTTGACGGTACAGGACGAACAGCTGCCGTTTGAGGGGCAGGATGTCAATGTGTAGCCGCTGCAGGTTTCCGCCGTACAGGTTCGGACACAGCTTCCGTTTTTGCAAGAGTAACCGGAAGAACATTTGGAAGCACCGCACCCGTTGTAATAGGTCGTTCCGTTTTTGGTACAAGAAGAAGACCCAACGTTTTTACACTGGCTTGAACAGCTGGATGCCGTCGTCGTATAGGTACAGTTTTCAATTTTTGTACATCCGGAGGCGGCATTGCCTTCATAACCGGAGTTACAGAAACAAGATCCGTTTGAGCAGTAAGCGTTGGCTCCACAAGTTACGCCTGTACAAGGGTCACTCGGTATTTTAGTACATCCCGAGCTGGCATTGCCCTCATAGCCGGAGTTACAGTAGCAAGATCCACCGGAGCAATAAGCGTTAGACCCGCAGGAAACACCGGAACAAGGGTCGGTGTTGCAACCGGAGCCGCCGCATCTGGTGTCGCAGGATTTAATGCTTCCGTCAGAACAGCAGTCACCGTGGCAAGTGGAGTGAACGGAACACCAGTTTGAAGAGCTGGAATTGCATACGGGTTCGGATTTGCACTCGGTGCACTTTCCGCAGGAATTGGTTGAAGCACAACCGTAATCGCAGGATTTTGAGGTAACATCGCAATCCGGGTTGCCCGAACAAGAGGTACAGATACCGCAGGAGTTGGTCGAGGCACATCCGTAGTCACAGGAAACCGCCGTCGCACTGCAATCGGGGTTGGATTTACAGGAGGTGCACTTCGAACAACTGTTGTAAGACGCACAGCCATAGGTGCAGGATTTGTCGGAAACGTCACAGTCGGGATTGGACTTGCAGGAGGTACACCGGTCACAGGAGTTGTATCCGGCACAGCCGTAAGTACAGTCTTTAGACGAGACGGTACATTCGGGACGAATGGTACAGCCGTTGTAGTTACCGTCGCAGGAAGTTCCGCTGGGTTGGTTTTCTCCTGAACAGTTGGAAGAATTGTATTTGAACTCGGATTTGCAGACACAATCATTATACTTTCCGTCACAAGAACCGCCGGAAACGGTATAGTTTCCGGAACAGTTAGAAGACGTATATTTGTATTCCGATGGGCAAATACATCCTTTCTGACAGGTCATTCCGGCGACGGGATGAACCACGCCGGTAGAAAGCTTAGGTGAAGGGCAAGTTGCATAAAGATTGTAATGTTTCATACAATCGGAATCGTCTTTGACAATGTCCCCGCCGCCGTCGTCAGCAGAACCGCGGGAAGAACGACTGCCCTGCCAGTCTGGGAGCCACCAGGTTGCGGCAAGTTTGAGCGTGTCGTGAGACCCGGAGAGGGGTTCCGGCATTAACGACAGTGGTGTGTGTGTTGTGTGGTCTGTCAGGGGTGGTGCGGCATAAAGAGAACTGGTATTGAATAACAACATCAATAACAGAGAATAACAAATAAAATTGAGATACTTCATGTCACACCGTCCTTTGTTAAATAATTAATACCGGAACCCACAGGTTCAGTTTTTATTATAACAAAGAAATTAAAGAGAGTAAACACTTAATTGCACGGTATGGACTAAATAATATAAAAAAGCCGCCGTTTTTACGGCGGCTTGAGGATAGTCAGCAACAAGCTATTTGGTCAAAGCGACGGTGTCTTTGGCGATAACCAGTTCTTCGTTGGTGGGGATTACAAAGGCGCGAACCTTTGAACCGGGCTGAGTGATTTCGGCAAAATCGCCATGAGTGGCGTTATTGACTTCGTTATTGATTTCGATGCCGAGGTAGCTCAATTTTTCCAAAATCAGTTTACGAACCAAACCGGAGTTTTCACCAACGCCTGCAGTAAAGACGAGGGCGTCAACCCCGCCCATGGCGGCAATGTATGCGCCGATAAATTTGACAATGCTGTAGATGTAGCATTTCATTCCGTCTACGACTGCAGGTTCGCCTCTGAGATAAGCGGCTTCGAAATCGCGGGAATCGCTGTAGCCGCCAAGACCATATTTGCCGCTTTTCTTATTAAGCATTTCGTTTACCTGGTCGATGCTGAGGTTTTGCGTTTTCATAATGTATAGGGGAACGTAAGGGTCGATGTCGCCGCAACGGGTATCCATTACGATACCGGCCAAGGGCGTCAGGCCCATGGAAGTATCGACGCAGATGCCGTCTTTGACTGCGGTGATGGATGCGCCGCTGCCGATGTGGCAAGTAATGATTTTGCTGTTTTTGCCGATAATTTCGGCAGCTTGTTCGGCAACAAATTTGTGCGACGTTCCATGAGCGCCGTAACGACGGATTTTGTATTTGGTACGCTGTTCTTCCGGCAAGGCGTAAGTATAAGCTTCAACCGGCATGGTCTGATGAAATGCGGTATCAAAAGCAACAACCTGCGGTACGTTGGGAAGCTCTTTTTTTACGGCGCGGATAACCAAAGCGGCAGGACCGTTATGGAGCGGAGCCAAAGTTGCCAATTCTTCAATCTGGCTGATAACTTCGTCATTTACCAAGGCTGACGATTTGAATATGGAGCCGCCTTGAACAATACGGTGTCCGATAGCATGAATTTCGTTCAAATTGCCGATAACGCCGTCAAGAAGCAGTTTTAGAACTTCGTTCAGAGCGGTGTTATGATCCGGCAGGTTAACAGAAACCTCTTTCTTTTTTCCGTCGGCGTATTTGATGCTGACGAAAGAAGCGTCACGACCGATGCGTTCGGCATTACCTTTGGCGACGACTTTATAATCGCTGCCATCGACGTTAAACAATTGGTATTTGAGAGTGGAAGAACCGGAGTTCAGTACTAAAATTTTGGTCATTCTGCGTAGTTCCTTAGTTGTGGTTATTTGACAGCCTGAAGGGCGGTGATGGCTATGACGCCGACAATGTCTTCTGCGAAAGCGCCGCGAGAAAGGTCATTGACGGGAGCATTCAATCCTTGGAGCATAGGACCGTAAGCTTCACAGCCGCCGAGGCGCTGCAACAGTTTATAGCCGATGTTTCCGGCTTCAAGGTTCGGGAAAATCAAGACGTTGGCATTGCCGGCCACGTGACTGGCCGGTGCTTTTTTCCGGGCAACGACCATATCCAAAGCCGCGTCAGCCTGGAGCTCGCCGTCAAGCTCGATTTTCATATTTTTGAATTCATCGCTTTGCAATGCTTCTTTAGCAAGCTTGGTTGCTTCTACGACTTTGTCCACCTGTTCGCCTTTGCCGGAACCGTAGGTTGAGAAAGACAGCATGGCGACTTTAGGCTCAATTCCGAATTTTTCAGCAGAAAGCGATGTTTCCAGAGCAATGTCCGCCAGCTCTTTGGCCGAAGGGTTGATTGTGATGGCGCAGTCGGAGAAGACATAAGGTTTGTCGTTGGAGACCATTACCAAAAAGGAGGAAACGGCACGGTCTTTATGGGCCGATTTGATTATTTGCAGTGCGGGACGGACGGTGTCGGCCGTAGAGTGATTGGCGCCGGAGACCATACCGTCGGCATGACCGGACTTAATCATCAGCGTTCCGAAGTAGTTGGGTATCAATGCCGTTTTTTTGGCTTCTTCTTCGGTCATTCCCTTAGATTTGCGGAGCTCAAACAATAAAGACGCGTATTCTTCCAGACGAGGGGATGTTGCAGGGTTGATTAATTCAATTCCGGTCAGGTCCCAGCCGTTTTTTGCAAAGTCGGCTTTAATCTGGGCTTCGTCGCCGAGAATTATGATTTTGCAGATTTTGTCTTTGTTTATGATGTGGGCTGCTTTGAGAACGCGGAGGTCTTCGCCTTCGGGAAGGACTATGGTTTTGTAATGTTGTTTGGCGCGCGCCAGGACATCTTTGATAAAAGTGCTTTCTAACATGATTTAATCCTTTTAAGTTTTTGAATTTTACTCTTTATTACTCCCCCGGGCGGCAAAAGTCTATTAAAAAGTATTAATTGTGTAATAAAAACTTTTGATTATTTTAGTAAAGTGTAATAGCATGGCGGCAAAGACAATTTGCGACTGAACAATTTTCCCGAGGAGGTAAAGATGGAAAGAACCCTGTCGATTATTAAACCGGATGCCGTAACCCGCAACATTACGGGCAAGGTAAATGCAATGATTGAAGAAGCCGGCCTGCGGATTATCGCTCAGAAAAGAATCCATCTGACTCCGGCTCAGGCGGAAGAATTTTATGCCGAGCACAAAGACAAGACGTTTTTTACCAGTCTGGTCGACTTTATGACGTCCGCTCCGGTTGTCGTTCAGGTGCTGGAAGCGGAAGACGCGGTTTCCCGCTATCGCAAAATTATGGGGGCGACTAATCCGGCAGTGGCGGAAGAGGGGACAATTCGCAAAACGTTTGCCTTGTCTATTGACAAGAATACCGTTCATGGTTCGGATTCTGCCGAGAGTGCCAAACGCGAAGTCGGCTTTTTCTTCAGCGAAATCGAGATTTTTGAATAGGGATGGCAATGTTTCTGAGGACGGCATATTGGGCGGCAGCTCTGCTTTTGTGTCTGGCGGCGTTTCCTGCACAGGCAGCAGACGAACGTTTTGCGGTTGAGATTAACGTCGACGTAACGGACAGCAATGCGTCTTTGGCTCGCGAACGGGCCATGAGCGAGGCAAACAGAGCCGCAATCGTGGAGGTGGCAAAACGGATTACGACCAGCGAAGGGGCCGCAAGACTTGCCGCGATGACGGATGATCAGCTTATCAATTTTATCAAAGAAGTTTTGGTTATCAGCGAAAAAACTTCCAATGTTCGTTATATTGCCAATTTGCGGGTGGTTTTGAATGAAGGAATGCTGCGTCAGTATATGCAGGAACGTGATATTCCGCTGTTGATTCAGAGTAATACGCGGGTGTTGATTATTCCTATTTTCAGGGAGAGTTCCAGCGATGCGCCGATGTTGTGGGAAAGCAGCAACTTGTGGCGTCAGGCATGGGACAGCGCCCGGGGCGGCATGGTTGTCACCCTGATACCTTTGCCGACCAGCGGCACCAATTATTCGATTATCGACGCCAACAAGGCGCAGGCTCTCGACGGGCCCGCTTTGGACAAGCTGATGCGGGTTAACGGCGCCGACGAGGTTTATGTGTTGGATGCGGTTTATACGGAAGACGGTTTGGAAGTTCAGGCTACGTCTTACAGCGGCAACACCACAACCATAAAGGTTATCGGTACGCCGGGCAGTATGGAATTGTTCAACGCTGCCGTCGACGAGACCGAAAAGTATCTCGACAGCCAGGTGCGCCAGCAGAATCTTAAGGAAGGTGCCCAAGAATCGTCCGCCGTCATTATGTATAACTTTTCATCATTGCGCGAATGGGTGGCCGCAGAAAGTATGCTGCGTTCAATACCTTATGTTAAAGACATTGAGATGCAGGCGATGGGAACAAACAAAGCGCAATTCCGTCTGCTGTTTGTCGGGTCGCATGAAAAGCTGCTGTATGCCCTGAGGGACAAGTCTTATAACTTGGTTGAGGGCGACAAATTTTTTATTCTTGAAAAAGTTTAGGAGCTGGATTGATGATGCACGGCAAAAAAATAACGCACAACTGGATGATATGGCTGACGATTTTCGTGTTGTTCTGCATTGCAGTATATGTGCTGCGTTCGGTTTTGCTGCCGTTTGTCGCCGGAATTGTCATCGGGTATCTGCTTGACCCCTGGGCTTCTAAATTCGAAAAATGGGGAATGAGCCGTACCTGTGCGACGGTGTTGGTAATGTTTTTGGTTGTGATTATCGCGGTGCCTGCCGTTTTGATGCTGTTTGGCATTATTGACGAGCAGCTGGGACAGTTTATTCGTGCGGTGCCGAACTATCTGGCGTCGTTCGCCAGAAAAATCGAACCGGTTATAAACGAGCTCCAGCAACGGATACCGAGTTTGGAACCGGAACGAATTCGCGACTATATTCGCAGCAATATGGCAAACAGTCTGAAGTTGGTGGGGAATGTTATGCGCAGCGTCATTACCAACGGATTTGCCCTGATTAACATTTTGTCGCTGGTGTTGATTACGCCAATCGTAGCTTTTTATATGCTGCGCGACTGGGACACTTTTGTCGCCAAGGTTGACAGCCTGCTGCCGAAGCAGTCGAAAAAGTCAATTGAAAAGCAAGCCCGGGAAATAGACCGTATTTTGGCATCGTTCATCCGCGGACAGTTGTCGGTTTGCGTTTTGCTGGGAACTTTTTATGCCGTCGGCCTTTATATCGTCGGGCTGGATTTAGGCGTTTTAGTCGGTTTTCTGGCGGGAATCATCTCGTTTATTCCGTATGTGGGTACAATTTTCGGTTTTGTTGTCAGTATGGCAATTGCGTTTGCCCAATTTGACAATATGATGCAGATTTTGCAAGTGGCCGGCGTATTTTTTGTGGGACAGTTTATCGAGGGAAATTTCCTGACCCCAAAATTGGTCGGAGATTCCGTGGGACTTCATCCGGTCTGGGTGATGTTTGCCCTGCTTGCCGGCGGCGTTTTGCTGGGGTTCCTCGGTTTGATGATAGCCGTGCCGGTAGCCGCGATTATCGGCGTGATTATGCGGCATGCGATCGAAAACTACAAGCAGAGTTCCCTGTACCGGGATTAGCCCGTTTTCAGTTAAAGGAAAAACCGCCTTTTAAGGCGGTTTTTTCGGTTGTAAAAATTTCAGGCGGAATTTTGAAAAAGTTATGTAATTTGCGTTGTCTTTAAGACTTATTTTAGATTTGCGGCTTTATAGTAAAAACAAGTTTAAATTTTCTTTTCGGGATGTGAAAAATGCTGCAGTATCTTTTTAATCTCTGTTCGGCGCCGGAATATCTTAATACCGTTTATGTCCGGGCTTTTATGGCTTTTTTTATCGCATTAATCGTTTCTTTGGCTTTTGGTGGAAGGTTAATTGACTTTTTACGGCATCATCAGGCAAAAGGGCAGCCCATTCGCGAAGACGGTCCGCAGTCGCATCTGCTGACCAAAAAAGGAACGCCGACCATGGGCGGTTTGCTGATTTTGGGAAGTTCCGTTTTGGGAATGTTGATGTGTGCCGATTTGAGCAATCATTGGGTGTGGACGGCAATTGTGGTGCTGCTGGTATACGGCTTTGTCGGTTTTGCCGATGACTACGTTAAGGTAACCAAACAAACAGCTAATGCAATGAGTGCCAAAATGAAGTTGTTTTTACAGTTTACGACGGCAATAGCCGCCGTTGCGGTGATTACGTATCAAACGCCGGAAAACAGCCGTTATGTTCTTACCATTCCGTATTTTAAACAACTGGCGCTCAATTTGTGCTGGTTCTATATTCCGTTTGCAATGGTTGTTATTGTCGGCGCCTCCAACGCGGTTAATTTAAGCGACGGTCTTGACGGTTTGGCTTCAGGGCTTTTGATTGCCGCTTTTGTCTTTTTTATGATTGTCGCTTATATTTGCGGCTCCGGAATAGTGCAGAATTTTTACATTACGGCTATTCCCCAGGCTGCCGAAATAGCGGTTGTCTGCGCCGCGGTTATCGGCGCTTGTCTGGGCTTTTTGTGGTTTAACGCCGCTCCGGCTCAGGTGTTTATGGGAGACACCGGATCTTTGGCATTGGGCGCTTTGCTGGGAACGGTTGCGGTTATGGTGAAACAGGAAATTCTGCTGGCAGTTGTCGGCGGTATTTTTGTCGTTGAGGCATTGTCGGTTATGATTCAGGTGGGATATTACCGTTACAGCGGCGGCAAAAGATTTTTCAGAATGGCACCGATACATCATCATTTTGAACAGCTGGGATGGCCGGAAACCAGAGTGGTTATTCGCTTTTGGATTGTTGCGGCGGTTCTGTTGGTTATCGGTTTAACGGCATTGCAGGTGAAGTAGGGAGACGACGGTGATTAATTTTTCGCGAAACAGCAGAAGTATTATTGCCAACTGGTGGTGGACCGTTGACAAGATGCTGTTGACCTTGATTACCTTAATCATCGTTATCGGAATATTTTTAAACTTTTCGGCAAGCCCTTCTGTTGCCAACCGTATCGGCGTGGGGAGTTTTCATTTTATCAAGCGGCAGCTGCTTTTTCTGCCGCTGGCATACGGTTTGATGCTTTTTCTGTCGATGCATGGGCTTAAGGCCGTACGGCGAACGGCAATAATCGGTTATCTGATTACCATAGCGTTAATGATTATGACCTTGTTCTGGGGGGAAGAAACCAAAGGGGCTTCGCGCTGGATTAGGATTTTCGGCTTTTCGCTGCAACCGTCGGAGTTTATCAAGCCGACCTTTGCGGTAGTGGCGGCATGGTTGTTTGAGGGGCAGAAAAAATACCGGGATTTTCCCGGCGATTTGCTGTCTATCTGTTTATACGGCTTTACGCTGATTTTGCTGCTTTTGCAGCCGGACGTGGGGATGTCGATGGTAATGTCGGCAATCTGGCTGTTTCAATTTTTTCTTTCTGGCTTGTCATTGGTGCTGGTCACGGTGCTCGGGCTGCTCGGGGTGGGGCTGTTGGTAACGGCGTATTTTATGTTCCCGCACGTACAGGTTCGTTTTCAGCAATTTATGGCCTCCGAAAACAATCTCAGTTTTCAGGTCAAAAAATCGCTGGAAGCTTTTCAAAACGGTAATCTTTTCGGAATGGGGCCGGGAGAAGGCGTGGTTAAAATGCATATTCCCGATGCTCATACCGATTTCATTTTTGCGGTGGCTGCCGAGGAATACGGTATGCTGTTGTGTTTGGCTATCGTTGCATTATATGCTTGTGTTGTGGTGCGGGCGATGCTAATCTCTTGTAAAGATAATAACTTATTTATTATTTTGGCGGCAGCGGGGCTGTCAGCCAGTTTTGGCCTGCAGGGCATCATCAATATGGCTTCAACGATGCATTTGATGCCGACCAAGGGAATGACATTGCCGTTTATTTCTTACGGCGGCTCTTCTTTATTGGCGACGGCGTTAGGAATGGGAATGCTGCTGGCGATAACGCGTAAGAACGTGCATGCGGAGGATAAAGATGAAACGTACTAAGAACAAACAAAAGCCTTTGATTATTCTGACCGCAGGCGGTACCGGCGGCCATGTTTATCCGGCGGAAGCGCTGGCCGAAGAACTGGAAGCAAGGGGATACCGGCTGGCTTTGATTACGGATGCGCGCGGCAAGGACAACTATAAGGGAAAACTGGGAGAAATTTCGAATATAGCAGTTTGGTCGGGAGGAATTGTCGGCAAGTCAAAGCTATTTAAATTAAAGAGCCTGTTTAAGACCTGTATCGGCATTATGCAGGCAGGGTATGTCCTGATTAAAGACAAGCCGGCCTGCGTGGTCGGGTTTGGCGGATATGCCTCGTTTCCGGCGTCAATGGCGGCTTTGCTGGCAGGCGTGGATTTGGTCTTGCATGAGCAGAACTCGGTAATGAGCCGAACTAATCGGTTTTTGAGCAAGTATGCCACGTTAATTGCGCAGAGTTTTAAGAAAACGAAGTTTGCTCCGGCAGGCGTCAAAAGCGTTTTGACGGGAATGCCGGTAAGGGCGAATATCGTAACCGTCGGGGAGGGAAGTTATCCCGAACTGGGGCAAAAAGACAAAATGCAGCTGTTGATTTTGGGCGGCAGTCAGGGAGCAAAGGTTTTTGGAGAGGTTGTTCCGGAAGCGGTAAAAAATCTGGACGAGAAAATCCGCAAACGGCTTAAAATATTCCAACAGTGCCGCAAGGGCGACGAAGATTTGATTGCCGGAGCTTATGCCGCTTGCGGGGCTGAGGTTGAAGTAAAGCATTTTTTTGACAATATGGCAGATTTATACAGTCAAACGCATTTGATTATTTCGCGGGCAGGGGCGTCTTCGGTCTCGGAAATTGCGGTCGCCGGGGTGCCGTCCATATTGGTGCCGCTGCCGATTGCCGCAGACGACCATCAGACGTCAAATGCGCAGGAAATAGCTGATGCCAAAGCCGGGCTGCTTATTAAACAAAATGAGTTTACGGCCGAAAAACTTAAAGCCGTTCTTGAAGATTTATTCTGTAATTATGATAAACTCAAGCAGATGTCGGACCGCGCAAAAAAGGCCGGTATCAAAGACGCCGCCAAACGGCTGGCAGATGCGATTGAAAAAAATATTCTTGCTAAACGTTAACTATATAAACAGGGGGTGGGCTATGTTCGGATTTAAGTCAAAGAAAAACGATTTGGTTGATTTGCTGCCGGAAGTTCGCGGCAGATACGTATGTAATGTTCCGTTGTCAAAGCACACCTGGTTTGCGGTCGGCGGTCCGGCAGAGGTTATGTATTATCCGGCGGACGACGAGGATTTAAGCTTTTTTATGAAGACCAAGCCGTATAATCTTCCGGTTGTGGTTATCGGCGGCGGTTCCAACCTGTTGGTGCGCGACGGGGGGATTCCGGGCGTGGTAATTAAACTGGACGGTAAATATTACAAGCGCCACAGTCTGGATAAAGACGGACTGCTCACCTGCGGCGCGGGAATGCGCAATGCCGATTTGAAAAAGATTATGCTGGAAAACGCTTTGGGCGGTTTGGAGTTTCTTTGTTCCATTCCGGGGCATCTCGGCGGTTCAATCAAAACGAATGCCGGATGTTTCGGAAAGGAGATTAAGGATGTGCTGGTTAAGGCGACGATTGTCGACGGAACCGGAAATATCCGTGAGGTTCCTGCCAAAGATTTGACGTTGTCATACCGCAGCAGCTTGTTTCCGGACGATTGGGTGATCACGTCGCTGACGCTGAGAACGGAACCCAAAGATCCTTCTGAGACGCTGAAGCTGATAAACGAGCAGAAAAACTACCGGATGAAGGCTCAGCCCCACAATGAGAAAACGGCAGGGTCGACATTTAAAAATCCTGAGGGGCTGAAAGCCTGGGAACTCATTAAAAAGGCTGGTTGCGCCGATTTGCGGGTTAACGGAGCCAAAGTTTCCGAAAAGCACTGTAATTTTTTGATTAATACGGGAAATGCGACGGCGCATGATTTGGAGACGTTAGGCGAGACGATTGTCCAGCGTGTTAAAGACGACACTTCAATTACTCTGGAGTGGGAAATCAAAAGAATGGGTATTCATAAATAAATGGCTGACGAGGTTGAAAATATTTCACCGCAGCCGGTGGTCGTTCAGGCTGGGGAAAAGGTTTTGAGACTGGAACGGGAATGGCCTTACCGTCTGGCCGGCGGTTTGGTTATTTTCGGAACAATCGCTTTGTTGGCAGGGATTATTCTGACCCTGAAAAACGATTTGGTCAACAAACGGATTCAGGAAGTAAAAGAGGAGTTTTACGATTGGGCGGGAACACAGGGGCTGACGCTTGACGATGTGGTGGTAACCGGCCGCAAACGGACGACTTTGAACGAAATCAACAGGCTGGTCGATTTTAAGCGGGGAGACAATATGCTTAAAATCGATGTATACGACATTAAACGGAAGCTGGAAACCCTGCCTTGGGTCAAGACGGCCAATGTCCGCCGCAGCTTTTTTCCAAACGTAATCAATATTAATCTGGAAGAAAAAGAAGTTCGCGCCATTTGGCAGATTAACGAAAAGTTTTATCCTATTGACGGCGACGGCAAGGTGATTGACGCCAACTTCCGAACTCAGGAACCGATTTTGCTGATTGTCGGTGCCGGTGCTCCTGAAAACCTGAAGCGTTTGCTGGAGGCAATTAAGGATGACGGCGATACTTATCTGCAACGGATAAAAGTGGCCAATTTCATCTCACAACGGCGTTGGAATCTGATTTTGGATGACATCAAGGAGGGGATTACGGTCAAGCTTCCCGAGGAGGATATTGAAGACGCCTGGAAAAAATTGTTAAAATTAAACGAGACCAAGGGGATTCTTAAACGTAAATTAACCATCATCGATTTAAGATTACCGCATAAAATAGTGGTGAAACTCCGCAAGACGCGCGGTGAGCCGCCGGTTAAGCTTAATAATAAAACCGAACGCAAAACTTAACTCAAGGCAAGGAAGTAAAACTGTGACGCATTCTTTTAACCGACTGACAACCATAGCCGCCTTAGACATCGGATCGTCTAAGGTATGTTGTGTCATTGCCAAAATCAGCCGCGATAAGAGGATTAACATTGTGGGATACGGGTATAATGCTTCCAAGGGGATTAAAAACGGCATTGTAACCGACATTAATCAGGCCACCTTGTCGGTTTGTAACGCGGTTGAAGCTGCCGAACAAATGGCCAATGAACGGATTGACCGTGTGATTGTCAACGTTTCGGGAGACAAAATCAAAAGCGTCATTAAAGATTCAACGATTACGCTTAACAAAAACCGCCCGGTTAACGAAAGCGATTTGACCAAGGTCATTGAAAAAGGCATTCACAAGATTAACGTTGAAGGCTGTGAGCTGATTCACTGTCTGCCGACGAATTATCGTCTGGATAACGGCGAAGAGGTTAAGGATCCGCGAAATATTTTTGGTGAGACGCTTTCGGTGAATATTTTGTTGGGTTTGGTGCCCGACATCTTGTTCCGCAACGTGTCAACGGTTATTGAAAACGCACATTTGGAAATCGCAGGAAAGGCTTTTTCATCATATGCGTCGGGGCTGGCCTGTCTGGTGGACGACGAGCGCGAGTTGGGGGCAACCGTTGTCGATATGGGCGGCGGCACAACTTCCATTGCCAGTTTCAAACACGGGTATCCGGTTTATTTCAGTTCTTTGCCGGTTGGCGGTAATAACGTGACCAATGACATCGCTTTCGGTTTGACGACTTCCTTTTCTCATGCGGAAAGGTTGAAAACGCTGCATGGCTGCGCTTTTCTGACGACACAGGACCGTGAGGAAACGATTAACGTTTATCCGGTCGGCGAGGAAGACGACAGCTGTATCAAACAAATTCCGCGGGCAGAGCTTATCAGCATTATTACTCCGCGAATCGAAGAAACTTTTGAGATGGTTAACCGCAAACTGGCTGAGGTCGGGTTGGCGGATGTTTCCAGCCACCGGGTAGTCTTGACCGGCGGAGCTTCGCAGTTGGCGGGGGTTCGGGAAGTAGCTTCCATGGTTTTGGACAAGCAGGTGCGTTTGGGACGGCCAAAGAATATTCTCAATCTGCCCGACAATTTGTATAATCCGTCATTTTCGACCTGTGTGGGGCTGTTGCTGTTTGCACTTAACTATACGGAAAAGAAGCCCAGCAAAATTGTCAATAAGCCCAGCCGCAACGGAGACTACGGCGCTTTTGGGAAAGTCGTTTCCTGGCTGAAATCTAATTTCTAGCTTATCCTTAACACATTAAACATCCTTTGTCCGTTCAACCGGCCGAAGAGGTATTTGCGCGTTTGGATGCACGGGTAAAAATTTATAAAAATTATGCAAAAAAATTTCTTTAGTAACTAAACCTTAATGTATTGTGATTTATGCTGAGCGTAAATAGAGAAATATGAGGATTTGGGAGTAAGAAATACCATGTCAATCAAATTAGCCGTACCAGAAAAAACAGTTATGCACCTTAAGCCGCGGATTTCCGTTATCGGCGTCGGCGGGGGCGGCGGCAATGCCGTTAACAATATGATTGCTCAGAATCTGGAAGGCGTTGATTTTATTGTTGCCAACACCGATGCTCAGGCTTTGGAAAACTCTACAGCCAGCCGGAAAATACAGCTGGGTTTGGAAACCACGCAGGGACTTGGCGCAGGTGCCCGTCCGGAAGTCGGAAAAGCTGCCGCGGAAGAGGCTCAGGCTGAGATTGAAAAGGAACTGGAAGGCGCCAATATGGTATTTATTACGGCCGGCATGGGCGGCGGTACCGGTTCCGGTGCGGCTCCGGTGGTGGCCAAAATTGCAAAATCCAAAGGCATTTTGACGGTCGGCGTGGTTACCAAGCCATTTCAGTTTGAAGGAAAAAAACGTTATGAAACTGCGGAAACGGCAGTTGAGAATTTCACGAAAGAAGTCGACAGTATCATCATTATTCCCAACCAGAATCTTTTTCGCATTGCCGACAAGAAAACAACTCTGGCTGATGCTTTTGTCATGGCGGACAATGTGTTATATGCCGGTGTCCGTTCGATTACCGATTTGATGATGATGCCGGGACTGATTAATCTGGATTTTGCCGACATCAAGTCAATTATGGAAGACAAAGGCAAGGCTATTATGGGAACGGGAGAGGCCGAAGGCGAAGATCGGGCGGTGAAAGCTGCCGAGCAGGCTCTTTCCAATCCGCTTTTGGACGATTGTTCCATGCATGGCGCAAAAGGCGTCCTGATTAACATTACCGGAGGTTCGGATATTACCCTGTTTGAAATTGACGAGGCAGCAAGCCGGATTAAGGAAGAAGTCGATGAAGATGCCAACATCATTTTCGGTTCAAGCTTTGACGAATCTCTGGCCGGAAAAATCCGGGTGTCTATCGTAGCCACCGGCATTGATGAGAAAAACGCCGTTAAGAGAACGGCTCCGACGCCGTCCAAACCGGCGCCGCGGTATGTTGAGGAAAGTTTTACGGAGGAAGTGATCGCTCCTTCGGCTCCAAATGAGGTGATCGAGACCAATTTGGAGAAGTTTTCGGCTCTGAAGGGAAGTGTTGCTTCAGAAGTTGAAAATATTATTGATAATGCCACTGTAGTTTCCCTGCAGCAAGAACCTGAAGAGGAAGAAGTCAGCGTTGCGGTTTCGGTTGAGGCGGAACCTAAAGAGGTTTTCAATGATTTTGACAGTTTGGAAAAATCTAATGTAATCTCTGAGATGCCGAATGCTTCATCTTTGTTCAAGGCTATTATTAATAAACCTGACGACGTGAATGAAAACTCCCAGCTGGAGAACATTCTGTCTTCAAATGAAAACGTGTTTAAGGCTAAAAGTTCAATCCGCACGGTTGAAGAAGAGCCTGAATTATTTCCGAACCACAATCCTTCGGTAATTGTTCCCAAAAAACAGGAAGAAGTCGAAGAATTGATTGTCAGCGATGATGAGGAAGAAGAGTATACGCCGACTTTAATCGAGCGGGTAACCGGCTTCTCCATCGCCAAAAGAAACCGTAAGAAACAAAAAGAGATGGAACGTGTGCAAGAACCGATATCTCCTTCTTTTTCTGACGATGAATTTCGCCAGGAAGACCGATTGAATTTGGAAATCCCGTCCTTCCTGCGGCGGAAATAATGAAAGCCATTCAGCTTTCAGCGTCGTAATTATTAGGTTTAACCAAAAAAAGAGCTCCTCGTTGCAAGGAGCTTTTTTTATTGTATGTAATAACGCCGTTAGGCAAACAGTTCGCCCTGATGATTGTCGTTGAGGACGGCAACAGCCTCGCGGGCAAGAGCTATGGTCACCGCACGTTTGCGCGCCAATGAAATATTATCGATTTCGGCAACCAGGCGGCGGGCATAGGCGAAAGAGCGCTGCATGTTGTTGAGGATGTAAGAAATGAGCTCTGGCGAGGGCATAATCTGCCTGTCCATAAACAATTTGACCAGCAGAGCGGACAGCAGTTCATCATCGGGTTCCTTTATTTCCACGGCAGGAACGATGTTCATTCGCGAGCGCAAGTCAGGCAGGGAAAAATTTAAACGAGCGGGTGCGCGGTCAGAGGTAAAGAGGATGTTTCCGCCTTCATCACGATACAGGTTATAAAGGTGAAACAGGGCTTCCTGATTGACACTCTCATCAAGCTCTTCAATAACCAGGCAATTGTGTTGCGCAAAAAGGGGGCGGAAGTTTTGCATGGTGATGCTGCGGGCTTTAACAAAAGGTATCCGGTAGGGATAATTGGTGAGCAATGCAACCTTGTTGGCGAATACGTTGGCCAGATGCGTTTTGCCGCAGCCTTCAGGTCCGTATATGCATACGGCAAAGTAAGGCCAATCCGGCCACTTGTCAATCATGGCAACGGCTTCCCGATTGCAGGGGGCTATCAGGAAATCTTCTTTACCCAGACTGGGGCGGTGAGGAAAATCAAGCGCCAGTTGTGTTGTGTTATGTGCCGTTTTGCCGTTCATGCTTATCCTTTAACGTTTTTATTTAAGACATCAAAAACCTTTGCTGTCAAGTCGCCGAGGCTATAGGGTTTGGTGATGAAGTCAAAATCATCAAAATTGTCGAGTTCCTGCCGCACGATTTCTTCCGAATATCCGGAGGCCAGGATAACCTTGATTTCCGGAAGCTTGTCTTTAATGATTTTGGTCAGCTGGGCGCCGGTCATACCGGGCATAACCATATCTGTTATCAACATATTGAAATTGGGGTCTTTTTCCATATAGTCCAAGGCGTTTTCGGCCGAATTGCAACCAACGACTTCATAGCCTTTTTTCTTAAGTGCCCGAACACCGAAAGTTCTGACCGAATCTTCGTCTTCAACAAAAAGAATCCGAGTGTTTTCAGCTTCCTTAGACGTTGGTGTGTGACTGCGGTCAATGGCATTGGAAACATTAAGGCCCAATAAGATTTTTTGATTAATGGTTACCGGCGCCGCAATTTTTTCCTGAACGGTAATTATGGGAGTGCCGTCTTTGCCGGTAACCACTTCTTTGCTGTCCAGCGTTTCTCCTTCTTCGGCATCGCTTTCAAAGCGGGGCAGATGGATAGAGAAAGTAGTTCCGCGGCCGACTTCGCTGTCGACTTTTATAAAGCCTTCCGTCTGGCGGACGATACCGTAAACCATAGCCAGGCCGAGTCCGGTTCCGGAACCGACGACGTTTTGTTTGGTGGAGAAAAACGGGTCAAAAATACGATTCATATTTTCGGGCGGAATACCGCATCCGGTGTCGCTGACATCGATTATGACAAACTCGCCGGGTTTGATGGTATCGTCGCCAAATTGGTAAGGTTCCGCCAAAACGTCCGTATGAGTGGAAATTGTTAAGGTGCCGTTGCCTTCCATGGCGTCTTTGGCGTTTACGGCCAGGTTGATGATAACTTGAGAAAACTGGACCGGATCCACGCGGATAAAGCCAAGGTCGCTGCCGTGACGGAATTTTAACGTGATTTGTTCGCCCAAAATCCGTTTGAGCATATGACTGAGTTCGGCAAAGTTTTCGGTAATGTCTATCAGCTTCGGCTGCAGCGGCTGTTTGCGGGAGAAGGCCAAAAGCTGGCGGACCAGGCCGGCCGCCCGATTGGCGTTTTGTTTTATTTGTATCAAGTCGGCAAAAGAGGGGTCTCCGACGCCGTGTCTCTGGAGCAGCAAATCGGTAAAGCCAATCATGGCAGTCAGAAGATTGTTAAAGTCATGCGCGACCCCGCCGGCCAGTTGTCCGACCGCCTGCATCTTTTGAGCCTGAGCAAACTGAAGCTCAAGATTTTTTTGCTTGGTTGCGTCAATCAGGTATAAGACGAATCCTTCGGCAGAAGCAGCACCGGCCGCGTGAAAACGCTGCATGGCACTGATATACAACGAGACGACGGCCTCTTTGGCGTGTGTGGTTAGATGAATTTCCAAATTGGAAGAGCGTTGCGGGTTTTGCCGTACGTGTTCAAAGGCTTTTTTGAGTGCGGCGGTTTCTTCTTCTTTAATGAAGCTGAAAACGGACTGGCGGGAAAGTTCTTCCTCTTTACGATTAAACAGTTCATATGCTTTGGGGTTGCAATTTAAAATTTGACCGTCGGGACTGACGAAAATAATGCCCACGGGGGCATAGTTGAACAGCCAGCTGATTTTGTCATAAGCATGTTCCATATCGTCTTTGAGCTCGTCGGAGGTGGGCAGGCTGGTGATTACGACACCGCGCATTTTTATATTTTGGTTTTCGCGGCAGCTTTGCTGGAAGACGAAAGCTTCGTTTACATTGTTGTCTGCGGTTGCAAAATGGAGACGTCCGTGCCAGAGGTCGCGACGGCCGGGCAGGGTTTCATTGGTTGCCAAAAAATCGCTTAACGCTCTGCCGCTGAGCTCCTCACAGGGAAGTCCGAGAAAGTCGGCAAAACTGCGGTTGGCGTATTCTATGGTTGAATCCTTGTCTACGGTATATAATCCCACCGGAAGGTCGTCGATGAAATCATGGAGGGACTTCCGCTCAACCTGAAAGACGTCTTCCATATTCTTGGCTGCGGTAATGTTTTTAAGACTCCAATAAAGGTAGGTTTCTTTTTTGATTTTTTTGATGGAGAAGGGACCTTCAAAGATGTCGGTTTTTTTCAAGTAAATCGGGCGGACGGTGATTTCGAACCATTCGAGGTCATTGAAAATTTTATCCTGCTCCCGGTGCAATACCAATGACAATACGGTTTTTTCTTTGGTCAAGTTAAGGCAAGCCGTTTGCAAACGGTAGAAGTTGGCTTTGTTGGCGCTGCCTTCGGCGAGGTTTTGTTCTAAGAAGTTCAGAACCGGCAGTGTTTTGATAAGGTCTTTGGCGGGGTCGTTTTGGATAATGGCCTCTCCCAGAGCGTTTTCTATCCGTTTGGGTTGAAAGTCGTTATAGATGATTTCGTTGGCAAAGCCGCCGTAACTGATGGCCTCTTCTCCGGCATCAAGCGTTTTGATGGTTTGGAGCAGGCATAAGGAGGCAAGTACTGCGGTCAGGGCAATCAGATACAGGTGATACTCAGGGTAAAGGAACAGCAGGATAATCGCCGTGGTGAGGGTAACCAGCGAAAAGGCCAGCTTAATCAGGCGTGATTGCAGAAGCTTATCCGGTCTATTGTTGATTTTTGAGTTGCATAACATATCCGATTACCTCAGCGACAGCTTTAAAATGTTCCTGCGGAATAGTCTGGTCGAGTTCGGTTGATGCAAACAAAGCGCGCGCGAGCGGCGGGTTTTCAACAATCGGAACATCATGCTCTTCAGCCAGGGCCTTTATACGGAGGGCGACGTTGTCAATACCCTTGGCGGTGACTTTAGGAGCATCCATTTCTTCCATTTTATATTCCAAAGCAACGGCGTAATGCGTCGGGTTGACGATGACGACGTCGGCTTTGGGGACGTTTTCCATCATACGGTGGCGGGCGCGTTCCATACGTACCTGGCGGATGCGCGATTTTATCAGCGGATCACCTTCCATTTGTTTATATTCGTCTTTGACTTCCTGTTTGGTCATTCTCAACTTTTTCAAGTGAGAGTATTTCTGATAGGCATAGTCGGCGACGGCAATAATCAAAACGGCAATAACCACCGTGAATAGTAATAATACCACGATTTTATGAATAAATCTTAAAATTGCTATGGTTTCCATTGTAGGCAATAGGTTGACCTTGCCCAGGTAAGGCTTAACCACCAGTATGGCAACAAAAGTTATAATCGATATTTTGATGATGCCTTTCAAGCTTTCAACAATCTTTTTCATATTGATGAAATTGGGCAATGCGGCAAAAATGTTTAATTTGTTCCAGTTCGGTTCAAGTTTTTTCGGCGCGTATATGAATCCGGTTTGGGCAATGCTGGCAAAAACACCGAGCACAATGAAAATCGTGAAAGGAATAGCCATTATTTTAAGCAGCCCCAGTCCGCTCTGGCGAAGCAGTACTTCTATTTCCGCCTGGTCAACCGGCATTTGTCCGGCATTTTCAACAAAGCGGACCGACATCAGGTAAAACCACTTAAACATCAGCGGGATTAAGAGCCAGACGACAAAGAGCATTCCGAGGAGCATAATAAAACTTTTGGCTTCCTGCGAGATGGCCACTTCGCCTTCTTCTTTGGCTTTGCTTATTTTTCGTTCCGACGGTTCTTCCGTTTTGGAGGCGTCGTCATCATCTTCCGGTGCAACCATATTCCGCTCCTAGTGCAAAAACTGCCGTAAGCCGTTTTCGTAATATCTGGCAAACCAGACAATCATCATCGGCGTGGTCAGAAACAACAGGCCTAGTCCGAGATAAATTTGCAACGGCAATGACAGGAAGAAGATGTTTAGCTGAGGCATCAAACGGGAGACCAGTCCCATACCGACGTAAAATACGATTGTGAAGGCAATGAACGGCGAGCCGATTTTGAATCCCATAACGAAACTGTCATTGAGGGTTTGACTGACATCTTTGGCAAAGTCGCCCCACGGCAGCGTACTGCCGACCGGAAACAGATGATAGCTGTCGACAACGGCAGAGAGCATCAGATGATGCAAGTCGGTCAGAAAGATAACGGTAAGAGCGACAATGTTCAGGAAAGTTTCCAGTACAATCGTCTGGGTTTGAAATGTCGGGTCGAATATCTGGGCGTTGGAAAAGCCGACGGCCTGACCGGCCAGGTTTCCGGCCAGAGCCAGCGACGTATATAAAATCTGCATAATGACGCCCAGAAAGACGCCAATGGTAATTTCCGAAAGAATATAAGAGAACATGGTCAAAACATCGCCGGGCTGGGGAGGCAGATGCGGCGCAATGACCGGCATCATTACGATGCAGATTGCCAGAGCAACGGAAAGTTTAACCTGAGTATTGACATAAGAAGTCATAAAACCCGGCATCAAAGACAATGCCGAGCCGACACGCAGCAAAACCATCAGAAAGTGGTATAAATTCAGGTTAAGGAGTTCGGTCATCGCTTATCATCCGCCGCTGACGATTTTATCAAACAGGCCTTCGGTCAAAGTTTTCATTTGATTAAGCATAAAGGGAAACAGGAGGATGATGGTTACAAATACGCCGATAATCTTGGGGACGAAAGCCAGCGTCATTTCCTGAATTTGCGTCAAAGCCTGGAAAATACCGATGATTAAACCGATAAAAAGGGCAACCAGCAGAACCGGGGTAACGACTTTCAGCAAAGTGAAAATTGCATCGCGGGATATGTCTAATACTTCAATTTCATTCATAAGCGTTACTCTAACGGAGTTTGTTTTTCAAAATACAGATGATTTTCCAAGCCGGTAAAAAAGACGCCGTCAAATCCGCTGTCGACAATGCTTTTAAAGTGTCTGGCGATGATACGCTGCCATTCGACGGCCCAGTATTTGGCAATGACGGAATCCTCATCGACAAAAGAGAGCCGGACGAGCCAGGAGGGATAACCGACCTGCCAGTCCTTTTGCCAGAAATAGTCCCGGCCGTTGGCTTCGCTGATATTCATCTGGGCAATCAACAAACGTTTGGTGCCGTTCTTTTTATACTGCAAGGAAGCGATTTCTTCCGGCGTATAAGTCTGATTTCTTTTGAACAGCGGCTGGATGATTACAATATCATAATTGGTGTTGCGAATGGCGTCGATGAACTCGTATTTGTCCTGATATTCGCTTTCGTCGGTCAAAATGAGCATATTTTTGGCATCGTTGACGGACATAACGTTTTTGGCCGTTTCATTGATGACGGGCAGATGCTTTATGTCACGGAAAGCATACTGAGGGTTGTCAAAACCGTAAATGACGCGTTTGTCCATGACAGATTGAACGATGGCCTTGTCAAAAGACAATTCGTCCGCGCACTGTTCGATGCTTAAAATCGGGAGTTTGTGCTTGAGCAGCAATGAACCCGGGCGGTGTTGCGGGGTGCAGTAAAGGTTGTTAAGCACAATGGCGTCAAGCGCGTTAAGGTAGCGGCGTCCGGGAGTGCCTACCGCCGGTTCGGCAGCGGGACTTTGCTCTTTCAATCTGGTCAAAAAAGACGGATCGCTGGCGTTAATACCCTGTCGGCGCGCTGCGTTGTATCCTTCAAGGTGATATTCCCACAAGCTTTTTGTCAGCAGTTCCTGTCCTTCATGCGCAATGATTTTAAAATCAGGTTTTTGCGATTTCGCATAATCAATTAACATCAGAAGGTTATCGCGCATTTTTTCCCGGTAATTGGTAATCGTCAGCGGCGGAACTTCGATGTCGAGCAGTTCTTCTTCTCTGGTATAGGGGTTAACGTTGGTATAACCGTACAAGCCGGCACCGGCTTTCGGGATGAAAGCCAGCGCGGCTAAAAACGTACTTAGGACGATATGTTTTCTAAGTAACAACATCGGCTTGGTGTTTTCCTGTCCTTTCGGGAATTTCAGCTATTGCCATGGCAACCCGCAACAATTCTTCCAGCATTTTCAGAGGTTCGCTGCCAAGGTCGGTTTTGCTGTATTTTTCAAGATAAACGCGCAGCGTCGCCCCGCTGGAACCGGTGCCGGAGAGGCGGTAAACGATACGGGAACCGTCGTCGAAACTGACAATTAAGCCGTTTTTGGTACTGCTGTGATCAACGGGATCGTTATACACAAAAGCATAAGCGTCGGCAACCTTAAAGTTTTCAAGCTGTTTACCGGGGAGGGCGGGAAGTTTTGCTTCCAAATCAGCCATCAGGCGGTCGGCAATGTCGGTAGAAAGGCCTTCAAAGTCAAAACGCATATAGTAACTGCGGCCATATTTTTCCCAATGTTCTCTGGTAATCTGTTCTACTGATTTTCCGGTGGCGGCAATAATGCTGAGCCAGAATAAGACAGCCCAAATGCCGTCTTTTTCGCGGATGTGGGAGGAACCGGTGCCGAAACTTTCTTCGCCGCAGAATGTAATCCGTTTAGAATCCATCAGGTTTACAAAGTACTTCCAGCCGGTGGGAACTTCATAATAGTCGATGTTGCGGGCTTTGGCAACGCGGGCAACGGCAGTTGAGGTCGGGGCCGATTTGCCGACGCCGTAAATGCCGTCTTTGTAAGCGGGAATCAGGGCAAAATTGTCGGTTAAAATAGCCAGACTGTCACTCGGCGTGACAAAGAAGTTTTTGCCAAGAATCATATTGCGGTCGCCGTCGCCGTCGTTAGCAGCCGCAAAGTCGGCGGCTTGAGGCGAAGCCATAAAGTCAACCAATTCTTTGGCATAAACCAGATTGGGGTCCGGATGCAGGCCTCCGAAATCGGGCAGCGGCCGGGCATGAACGACAGAACCTTTGGCGGCACCCAAGATATCTTCGAAAATACGAATGGCATAAGGGCCGGTAACCGCGTTCATTGCGTCAAAGCGCATTGTAAAGCCGTTTTTGAATAATTTTTTTAACGCTTCAAAATCAAAAATGTTTTGCATCATTTCGACATAGTCTTTGACAGGGTCGATGATTTCTATCTTCATTCCGCAGACTTCGAAGCTTCCCAGCTTTGACAAATCCACGTCGGGAACATCACAGATTTTGTATTCGCTGATGTTTTTGGAGGTTTGATAAATCTTATCGCTGACCGCCGTCGGAATCTGACCGCCGGTTTCGTTGGCATATTTGATTCCGAAGTCGGCGTTGATGCCTCCGGGATTATGAGATGCGGAGAGAACGAAGCCGCCGTCGGTTTTGTTTTTGAGCAAAAGGTTAGACGAGGCAGGGGTTGAAAGAAAACCGTTCTGTCCGATGATTAATTTGGTTACGCCGTTGGCTGCAGCCATTTTTATGAACTTTTGGATTGCAACGTCATTATAATAGCGCCCGTCACCGCCGACAACGAAAACTTTTCCGCTGAGGTCGCCGATGGTATTGAAAATGCTTTGAATAAAGTTTTCAAAATAATTGGGCTGCATAACAACTTTAGTTTTTTTACGCAGTCCGCCGGTCCCCATTTTCTGGTCGTCATAGGGTGTCGTTGCAACTGTTTTAATCATGATTTCTCCTTCTTTGCATTTTTGTCGGAATTGATGACAAGAGTTTACCACGTCAGGCTTTATTGGCAAGGAGAAAGAGCAACTTGTTAGCTACTTTGGACATTTATTCGGGGCAGATAAATTCCGCCAGATTTTTGATTTCGATTTTTGCGGCAAGGTGCGACAGGCTCATACGCATTCTCAAGTCAGGATGCTGCATATCCAGAACGGTCAGCCCTTCCAGGAACAGTTCACGGTATATCACGCGGTCTTTCAGGCCTTCGCAAAACCGATAGCCGTAAAGTTTAGACAGTTTTTCAAGATATTCGAAAACCTGCGCCTTGTTACGGGAGCGGGTGGCCGAAATCTTGTTGCCGGCAACAATCCAGTTGAGATAGGGTTTCCCCTGAGAGGCGAGAAACTTTTTGGCTTCCCAGACATAGTTTGCATAGTGTCCGGGAGCGGCGACTTTGCCGGTAGCGAAGTCAATGTCGGCAATAACGTTCAGGTCAATCAGACTGTCGGTTATCGGCGTGATGACGGTGTCGGCGTATTTGTGCGCTTCTTCAAACAAATAATTCTTGGTGCCCGGAGTGTCAATGATGACTGCGTCCACCTGGCGGGACAGCTCGTAAATTTGGAATCCGATTTTTTCTCTTTCGCCGGGAATCAGATAAGCGTTGCTTTCCGGTTCAAAACGATAGTTCTCGGGAATCGGAAGAGTGATTTTTTTCTGTTCGCAAAAGGATTTGCGGTTTTCGACGTATTTGGAAAGGCTGCCCTGACGTCCGTCGAGGTCTATTGTTGCCACGCTAAAGCCTTCCTGCATCAGTTTGATCGCCAAATGCATGGCGATCGTCGATTTGCCGGTACCGCCTTTTTCGTTGCTGATAACGATAATGTGCGCTTTCTTTTCGGGAGTGTCAGTCATTAATTATTTTTAGCCATTACCAATTGTTGATTTTCATTTGATGCAATGACTATACAGGACTTATTTGATTTTTTCAAACTATTACACGTTTTATCCGCTTCATTTTTTTCAAAGCCGACCAGCTTGGAGCGGTAAATGACCGCAGAGCCTTTTTGTGCCGGCTCAATGTCTATTTCCGCACCGGCCATTTTAAGTTGTTTCTTTACCGAAATTGCATAGTTTCGGGCTTTTGCATAGTTTGAAAATGCACCGATTTGAACCGCCCATACGTCAGAGGCCGGGGCTTCGTCCGCGACAGTGGCGGCTTCAATAAGGCTGGGTTCGCCGTATGTATGAGTATCGGCGTTGGCGTACAGGTTCGGAGCTTCAATATGATCAGACATGGCCAGCTTTTGCAGCCCTTTTTTCATTAACGAGGCGACTTTGGTGTCACGCTGGCGAATTGTGTCGTGTCCCATAGTTACGGCAATGACTCGGTGCCCGTCACGTTCGGCGGAAGTTACGATATTATAGCCAGCCGCATTGGTAAAGCCGGTTTTCATTCCGTCGGCGCCTTCAAAGGATTTCAGCAAGTGGTTATGAGTATAGTAGGTTCTGCCGTTGTAGGTGAATTTTTTAGTGGCAAAAAGTTTGTAATATTCGGGAAAGTGGTGATACATGGCGGCACCGAGCAGAGCCATGTCGCGGGCAGTGGTTTTTTGGGCGCGGTTAGGCAAGCCGGAGGCATTTTTAAAAGTGGTGTTTTTCATGCCGAGTTCTTGGGCAACCTCAGTCATGGTCTTGGCAAAATTTTCCTCGGAATAGCCAAGGCCTTCGGCCAAAACGGTGGCGCAGTCGTTAGCGGATTTGACAATCAAAGCCAGAACGGCGTCGCGAACGGTTATGGTTTCGCCTTTCTTGAGTCCCAGTTTGGAAGGAGAACGGTTAGCCGCGTTGCGGGAAACCGGAAGTTTGTCTTCGAATTTTATCAGACCTTTATCAAGAGCGTTAAAGGTGATGTACAACGTCATCAGCTTGGTGAGCGATGCCGGATAACGCAGCGAGTCGGCGTTTGACGACGACAAAACGTCTCCGGTTTCGGCATCAATGATGATGGATGAAACCGAAGCGTGGGCGCCGGAAACCAGCGCGCAGCTCAGCAAACAAGCTGCAAAGATATATTTTAACCCGGTACAGATGTTAAATTTTCTATTCATAACGTTCTTCTTTTGCTGAAAACACTCAATTTGTTTAAGTCTAAGCAAAAAAAGAAAATAAATTGTTAATTTTACGGCAGCGGAAAATTATTTTTTTCGGAGCAAGTTGTGATTTTTAGCTTGACTTTGAAACGTATTATATGTAAAAGTCGGTTGTTGCCGATGGCGAATGTAGCTCAGTTGGTTAGAGCGCTGGTTTGTGGTACCAGATGTCGAGAGTTCGAATCTCTTCATTCGCCCCATTAAAAAAGCCGTCCGATAAAGGGCGGCTTTTTTTGCGGATAAAATAGATTTCTTTATCTTACCTCTTTCAGAAGTTGTTCCAACAGGTTGGCAAAGTCGGCGGGAGCCCGGTTGTATTCGGGAAAAACTACCGATACCGCCAGCCCTCCGGTTCTAACGTCATCCAATGCCGTCAGCAACGTGTCTGCGCTGTCAACACCTCTGGTGATGCCGAGAATGGTTCCTGCATCTTCGCTGATTGCGGGATGGTTGGGATTAATACTGATTGTATTTCCCCCGCAGGCGGCAACATCAAACATCAGAGAACATTTGAGAGAACAAACAGCTCCGTGTGCGCCCAGACTTAGTGCCGTAAGCGCTTTTAGTTCAGGCAGGGTTCCGTAATTGATTAATGCGGAATTGGGAATTGTTTGCAAACAATATTGTTGAAACTCCGGCATGTCTTTAGGATGAAAAGTCAGCAATGTTTTAAACTTCATTTGGGCGGCCGCTTCGGCAATCAAATTGACAACTTTGATGTCAAAGGGATGAGCCGAGGAGATGAAGACTAAAGCAAAGTCGTTGTCGTCAATTTGGTTCTGCCGACGAAAAACGTGGTTTAATTCCGGCAAGTCCGGGGACTTTCTTACAACCAGGTAATCAGAGTATTTCGGCATCGGCGAGATGACGATATCCTGAGCCGCGAACAGTTTTAAGCGGGTCAGCATTCCTTTCATAACACTCGACGACACGATTATTTTCTGAGGCAAGCTGCGCTCAAAATTCAGTCTCGGTTCTATCATCGCCGGTGAAAGATAGGCCGGTTCAAAAATACCGATGACCGGAATTTTTTGAGCAGCGGCTGCTTCAGGGAGCGTGAAATCGACCTTGTTCGGAACTTTACGGAAATTTGAAATTGCCGTAACAACTGCACAGGGTTTTTCTTCAAGCAAAAATTCCCGTGCGGTTTCCATAGGAAAGCTTTCGATTTCAATCAGTTTGAAATGTGTTCTTTCCCGGAATTCGAGCTTTTTCAGCAAGCAGGGATAAGCCAGACCTTGTTGTGCGATAACAGTCACATCAAATTTTGCAGCCAGCAAAGGCAAAGCGGATGCTACGGCATTGGCTATTCCGGCATCATACATTGCAAAGACAATCTTGTTCATATAATTTTTATTTTATAGGGTTAATAATATTTTTTTCGATGAGACAGGATTATCTTATTTTGTACTTTTTGTCAATATGTGTTTCTGAAGCAACCCGGATTTTGTTCCGGGTTGCTTTTTTGTTTTATGTCAGGTCTCCACTGCATTGGTGACAGCACCGTCTCCAGGAGTCTACGTCACAGGAGCCTGCACAGCTGCCATAACAAGCAGCGGCATTTGAAGTTCCTACGCACTGCTGGCTGCATCGGTCCAAAGCGCCGGATGAGTTACAGCTTGAGCCCATATGTCCATATTCTTGGGCACATTGTTGGTAAGAGTATCCGCTCCAGTTGCTGCATGAAGTTCCTCCGTAGTATCCGTCGTCAGAACAGGACGGTGCCGGCAGAACGCATGAGTTTCCATTTTGCTCCGTGTAGCCGGAGTTGCAGCGCCATCCGGTGTTTATGGTATGGGTTCCGGAACAGTCGGTGCAAGATGATGTTGTAAAGCTGCTGTTTGCCGGTTTAGTGGTAATCCGGTCTTTGCAGTCCGGCAAAGAACAACTTGCTTTGCAGTTAGTATAACAGGTTAATCTGGCATAAGACACGGTGGTTCCGGTTTGACCGCTTGGGCAGGACGATACATAGCCGCCGTCAGAGCAGGTCTTGGCACGGCAAGTGTAGCAGGTGCCGGAAGTAGCGCCGCAAGAGCAAACCTTGGAAGTTGTCCCAGTCTGAACTTGAGAGGATGAACAGCTTGAAGACTGGGACCCACTCGGACAAGAGTAAGAATGGGTATGCCCTTTACAGCACAGTCTGGTACCGCCGCAGCCGTCGGAACAGGATTCCGTCCCGTCGGTACAGCCGGTCTCGTTTGCCGACGGAGTACAAGACTTACAAGACGTACACTTGCCACAGGAATTGGTTGCTGCGCAACCGTAATCGCAGGATTTGTCGGCTACATCGCAGTCAGGATTGCCCGAACAAGAGGTACAGATACCGCAGGAGTTGGTAGAGGCACATCCGTAGTCACAGGAAACCGCCGTCGCACTGCAATCCGGGTTGGATTTACAGGAGGTGCACTTTGAACAGCTGTTGTAAGACGCACAGCCATAGGTGCAGGACTTGTCGGAAACGTCACAGTCGGGATTGGACTTGCAGGAGGTACACCGGTCACAGGAGTTGTATCCGGCACAGCCATAGGTACAGCTCATGGAAGAAACCGTACATTCGGGACGAATGGTACAGCCGTTGTAGTTACCGCCGCAGGAGGTTCCCGATACTTCATATTCTCCCGAACAGTTGGAAGAGTTGTATTTGAACTCGGATTTGCATACACATTGATTATATTTGCCCTCACAGGAAGTTCCAGCGGTTGTGTAGTTGCCGGAACAATTGGAAGAAGTGTATTTATATTCGTCCTTACAACGACAGTTAACGTGACATTTAAGAGAAGAGGTCACATTGTAGTTATACTTAGAACAGATATATCTGCCGTCAATATTGGAAGGCGTATGCATTCCGTAGTTTTTCTCACAGTTGCCGTCAATGTCTCCGCCACCCTTATCCTCAGAACCGCGGCTGACGTTTCCTTTCAGATAATCGGGGAGCCAATAGATACCGGCGACTTTAATGTCGGAAGCGGAAGCAAACGGCTGAGGCAATAATGACATTGGTGTGAAATGCGGGTTAGCAGCAAATACGTCGGCCACAAAGGCCACAGAGACGAATAAGAACATCGACACTGATGATAAAATAAGGAATTTTATATGCTTCATGACCGTCATCCTTGCTGTAATAAAAACCAAAGCCGTTTGCTTTAATTTTCATTTTAACAAAAGATTGCTCGAATGTAAACAAATAATTGCACGAGCTGGACGGAAAATTTCTTGTCAGAAAACAGAGTCGGCTGTCGCGGGGAATCAGAGAACAAGTATTATATACTTATATTGTATAAGTTGCGTCGGGAATGAAAATGAAGTATAATAAAACATCAGTCTTAGAATGCCGTTTTACAAACATAAAACGTGTGGTGTGTGTGGAAGAAGAGTGCAGGCTTGAAAGCCCGTATTCAAGACATAAAACAAAGCCCTTGAATTAAGAAGTTGAGGTTTCTTAAAATCAAGGGCTTTATCTTTACAGATTAATTTCTATGCCGATGTTTTTACCGCTTTTATAAGTGCTGCAATGTCATTTATGGCAGTAACGGCTCCAACTGAAACGAGGAGAGCAAAAGCTATGATTGCGCAACCTCCAAGAATTGTCTGTATCATACTACATTTTTTTTAAGTGTTGTTTTCTAATTTTATAATAAGATTTTGTTCTTATTTATAAAATACTCTCAAGTATGTTATTCGTCAAGCGCTTATTGTCTCTGGAATAAAAAAAATTATTCCAGGTACGATGCCCGGCGGATACGGTCATTAATGGCGAGGCCGAGACCGGTTTCCGGTATCGGCGACATGGCGATGCCGCGGCATTCGGTGTGGGTCTCCGCTTCACGCATAAAAGCGAACAGGTTGGCGGCCGCTTCGCGAAGATCACCGGCAGGGCTTAAATTGACGTCAGCGTTGCCGACATTGCCGAAACCGATAAAAAATTCGTCGGGACGGACATCCGTTTCTGCTACGTTGATGCGCATCGGCATACGCGGCGCATAGTGTTTAAGCAGTTGTCCGGGAGCGCTCGGCTTGTTGGGGTCTCCGTGGGAGATGCAGACTTTTTCCCCGGTAAAGGCTTCTAATTCTTCTTTACTGAGGCCGCCGGCTCTGAGCATAACAATTTCAGGCGTCGTGAGGTCTATGATTGTCGTTTCGACGCCGATGGCGCAGGGACCGCCGTCAAGAATCATATCAACCTTGTCACCCAAACTTTCGGCCACGTGCCGTGCGGTAGTCGGCGAAATGCATTTGAAGCGGTTGGCTGAGGGAGCTGCAATAGGTACGCCGGCAGCTTTAATGAGCTTTAAGGCGAGAGGGTGGTTGGGCATACGCACGGCGATGTTGGGCAGACCGGAGCAGACCAGGTCCAGAGAAGCGTTGTTGTCCTTGCGTTTGAGCACAAAAGTAAGCGGTCCGGGCCAGAAGTGTTTGGCCAGTGCGATAACCCGTTCGTCGGTTTGGGCGTATTCGGAAAGAAAGTCGATTTCGGCAATGTGCGAAATCAGCGGGTCAAAAGACGGCCGTCCCTTGGCTGCAAAAATTCCGGCAACGGCGTCGGCGTTGTAAACGTTTGCTCCGAGACCGTAGACGGTATCTGTCGGAAATGCCACAAGGCCGCCGTTCTTTATGGTATCGGCCGCTTTTTTGAGATTGTCGGGCGTGTCAGTATAAATATTGTTCATAGTTTGTCTTCAAAATGTGTTCAAGCGCCGCCGCAGCGGATGAATATGCTTGTAGCACTTCACGGGTGTCTTTGTCAATTATTTGATACAGGTGCCGGGCAGGATTGTAGGCGAGATAGGAATATTCGTCGTAACCCAGTATCAGAATCCGTTGCCGGCGGGGAAATTCCAACAAAGCGTTTTCATGGGCAATGTCGTAGGCAAAGCTTCCGGTTGGGTTGAAGCCGAAGATAACGCCCCAGCCGGTGGTTAATCCGTTAAAGTGGTGAAGAAAGCAGATAAAATCTTTCGGAAGCATGGGAAAATTGTTCAGTGCCAGCTGTTTTTGTCCGCTGATGATGCTGCGTTGCTGCAAACTGGGGCCGGTGTGGCAGTCGCCTTGTCGGAGAATGTTATTAATAAGATCGGTTATAAGCATTTTTTAAAGCCTGATTTAACTGCATATTAGGATCAAAATGGCGGCGGGCGTATTCTTTTTCCCGTTCGAGGTTGCGCCGGATTTGGAACAATGGATCATAACCGCCGTAAAAAATGGTGTTTGGGGGAATTCGAAGCTGCAACGGGTAGTGAAAGCTGCGATGATAGGGTTCTTTGGGAACGACGCTGACATTGGGGAGCGCATTCATATCGCTCTTTTTTTCCATGTGATTGAGACAGTGGACGTTCAGGTCATGGTGCATATTGTTTTCGTCGTTTATTCTTCCCCGGCTCATTTTGAACAAGCTGTTTTCGATATATTCGGGAGTGTACTGGCGGATGGACATAACGCTGCGGTACTGTTCTCCGTAACATTCGGCAAACAATTTGAGGTGGCGCGAACGCATGGGTTCATAAAGCGGTTTACGGGTGCGGCGCATCTCCGCTACCATCAGGTGGATGAAGTCATAGTGATTGAGGTCTTGAATGCGGTTGGGCGGAAGTTGGATTTGAGCCAGTTGTTGGCGAAGACGGGAGGCGCTGTTCAAAAAATTCGGGTAGTTGGCGAATTCCTGCCAGGCGTAAGAGGAAAAAAGGTCGTAATGTTCGGGACGGTAGCCGGGGGAGCGCGGAAAACTGCGGCAGGAATTTATTCGTTCGTTATAGTCGGTGACGGTTTGGGCGTATATTGGAGTTGTTTGCCGTTCGGCGTCGTCAAAAGAAGTGGTGGGAATGAAAAAGTAGGCATCAAAGTCAAGGCGGCAGATTAATTTTTCTTCTTTGGTGGCATCAGGAATGCCGGGGGTGGGAACAAACGGGCGCAGGCCTGTGGATTTGAGGAGGAGGGCTACTTCTGTTTTCAGGCGTTCCACGCTTTTGCGGCTGGTGCGCGAAGGTTTGGATTCGTCAGGCCCGGGAGGATTGTCTTTGATAATTTTGAGCTGGGCGTTGCTGATGGCGTCTAATTTGTCGCGAATGGTGGCCACAAGTTTTCGCTCAATTCGCAGGCGGTCATCCAGGGTTAAAGAACGGCTGCGTTTAAAGCTGCGTTTTTCTGAATCCGGTTTTAGTTGGGTCATTTTCTGCCTCCTTGCAAAACCAATTTCGTCTAACGATAACACAAGGGATTGAAGAGTCTATAGGCTTGTGCGGGGTTGTGAATTCTTTAAATGAATCGTTTGTGGAGAATTGTGAGAAATTTATAAATTTTTGAGAATTGACGTTTATAATGAAAAAAACGACAAGACAGGAAAGGACAGATTATGCTTGAAATCGTATTCAGTGACGGCAAAATCGGCGCCAAAGCGGTAAAGATTATCGGTTTGGCCGAGAATTCGAAATTAAATTCGGCTTTTTTATCAAAAGATGAACAGGCTTTGGCAAAAAAGGCCATCATGCAGGCGAACTTCACCGGCAAAAAAAACAGTTTTGTTGAAGTTTTCGGTGCCAGCGGCAAAATTATCATTGCCGGTTTGGGAGAAAAGCCGGATGCCATTGCGTTGCAGACGCTGGGCGGCACTCTGGCCAGAAAACTGTTTAAGGACTGTGTGGCCTGTTTTTATGTTGAGGACATCAAAGGGTGCAAACTTTCGCATGAAGAAATAGCCCATAACGTCGCTTTCGGCCTGATGATAGGCTCATACCGCTTTGACAAGTATTTTACCAAAAAGCGGCAGGATGAATATCCGAATCTTGAGCAAGTGATTTTTAAGGTAAAAAATCCCGAAGAGGTCAGCGAGAATTTTCGCGACTTTGCCGCCTTGGGCAATGCCGTGCGTTATGCGCGCGATTTGTGCAACGAGCCGGCGAACTATCTGACTCCGGAAGTTTTTGCCGCAGATATCAAGCGTTTGGAATATCTGGGGCTGGATATAGAGATTCTTGACCGGAAGCAATTGGAGGAAAAAGAATTTAACATGCTGCTTTCGGTGGCCCAGGGATCGGTCAACGAGCCTAAAGTCGCGATTTTGAAGTGGCGCGGCAAACCCGAGCAGGAAGAATTTGACATCGGTCTGGTCGGAAAAGGCGTTACCTTTGACGCCGGAGGCATTTCTCTTAAGCCGGCAAACGGCATGTGGGATATGAAAGGCGACATGACCGGTGCGGCAGTTGTTGTGGCAAGCCTGAAAGCTTTGGCTTTACAGCGGGCGCCGGTCAATGCGGCGGGTATTGTCGGTTTGGTTGAAAATATGCCGTCCGGTTCGGCGACGCGTCCGGGAGACGTGGTCACATCCATGTCGGGGCAAACGGTGGAAATTCAGAATACCGATGCCGAAGGACGATTAGTCTTGGGTGATTGTCTGTGGTACATTCAAGAGACCTTGGGCGTTGACCGGTTGATTGACGTTGCAACTCTGACCGGAGCGACGATGCGTGCTTTAGGGGACCAATATGCCGGTTTGTTTACCAATGACGACAGGATGTCCGCCGATATGATTAAGGCCGGAGAGGAAAGTGCGGAGCGTCTGTGGCGTCTGCCTCTGGGCGAAGGCTACAACAAAATGATTGATTCCGATATTGCCGACATGAAAAATATTGGCGGGGCCAATGCCGGAGGGTCAACGGCGGCTTGTTTTCTGCAACGTTTTGTTAAACCGGGCACCAAATGGTCGCATTTGGACATTGCCGGCGTCGATCGTGATGAAAAGGGGCATCCTTTGTGTCCCAAAGGAGCGACCGGTTTTGGCGTAAGGGTGATAAACCGTTATCTTCGCAATATATTTTAAGAGAAAAGAAAAGGGGGATTAAATCCCCCTTTTTTATTTGCTGCGGTCGGAAAGGTATTGATAAATATTTTGCAGTCTGTTTTGTGCATTGTATTCAACACCTTTAGCCTTATGGTTTTGAATGTTTTGATTGAGATGTTTGGCCCTACGGGTGGTCGCATGCAGGTCGTTTTCGGCAGCAAACTCTTTAGCCTCGGGATTTCCGTTGGATTCAAAGTTCTCTTTATAGACGGCTTCGCTGTCGGCACGCATAAGGGCGGCAAACTTGTTTTGGGGGTTATGGGGATTTTTCGCCACTTCAACGTTACCGATGTGAGCAATGTATTCACAGATGGCGTTGTGCAGTTTTTGTGCTTCGTTAAAATTGTCTTCGGTAAGGATATCGGAAAAGCCTTCGGTTTGAGACAGTGTTTTGACATGAAACTCAGCTTCACGGTTGATGGCACGCTGCAGGTTGCCGGGAAGGGCGTTAAACTCGCTTTCGCGATTGCCGTTGAAATAAAAGTTTTTGCTTACGATAAGTTTGACCTTGTCGGCATCCATTTTGAAAACAGTGGGGTTATTCTTATTTTCCATAGATTCTCTCCTGAGAAAAAAAGTTTTAATAACATGTTATGTGGTTAGTCTATTCGCCTGTACAAAACTGTCTATTAAATTATATGGTTTTTGCACTCATTTTATAAAACCATTTCGGAAATTATGTCTATAATATACCATGTATACGAATGTTTGTCAAATTTTTGTCTTTACTTTGAGCCGATGCTGTGATAAATTTGTGCCAATCAGCAAAAATTATGAGTAAATTATTGGGTTAAGGCAAGAAGCTGCTTATATCCGATGTTTTCCATATAGTATTAACTTCAAATAATTAAAGATATGAAAGAGTTGAGCAATGCGGAAAAACAATTGGTTTTTCAAATGGAAAATTGGGCGACTTATCGCTACGAAGACGGAACACTGATGAGTTATAATTCTATCAGCGGTCGTGTTGAGCCGGTGAAGAGTTTTAATTTGGACTCATTTATTTATTTTGATGCGCTGTTGTTGTTTGGCGGTTATGTCAGACCAGCCAAATACGCCGCTATCATTATGCACTGTTTTGAAAGCCGCTTCGGATTTTATCCCGAGCTGTTACTGGTTGGCGGCGCTCCCAACAAAGGTCAACAAACGACCCGGCCCGAAAACGAGAATTATGAGGATATTCTGATTCAATTCGGTTTTCCTGACTATGTGGTAAAAAAGAACCATATAGAATGCACCAGCAGAACGACAAAAGAGAATATCTCGGAGATTGTTCGCGCGGTCAAGGGATCTGATAGGTTAAACGGTCTGGAGCGTCCTAAAATTGCGGTTGTTACCAATTCGGGGTATTCGCTGAGGGCGGCGCAGGAACTTTGCTTTATGCTGCCGGAATATGAATTTCTCTTTTTTGAGACGCCGATTGTGCCTGAAGAAGAGCGTTTATTCAATGTAGAACTTTACAGCGGTTATTACGTTGACATTATTCTGGCCAGCTGTTGGCATTCTCTGAACCGGGATTCCTGGTATAATGAGCGTTTGGAGTTGTCAGAATATAAACTGAGCCATGCGCCGACATATGAAAATATTAGAAAACTGGCGGCAAAAGGGTATACTTATTATATGTATGACAATATGCTGCACCAACTGGGATTTTCTTCCGATGAAAGCTACAAGCTGCGTAATCAGAGGAAAATAGAGATTAACGGGGTTGATCTTGACGGCAATAAAGTCGGTGAGGGCTTGCCCGGCGGTACGGAAATATTCCGGCCGGATTTGGTTAAAAAGTTTATCGAACAGACCAGTGAGGAATTTATCCGCAAGGGTATTGTCATTGGTTAATGTGTTTTCATAGTTACTAATTTGAAAAGGGGCATACGTGAGTATCCCCCTTTTTTATTGCACGGACGGTGTTTGACAGGCCGAAGCGTCCGGAACTTTCTCTGAAACACTTTCGGAAGTATAAAAAAACCGCCGAAACGGCGGTTTGCTTTATTAGTCTTTGTGGCGGAAAGTAATTCGGCCTTTGGTTAGGTCGTAAGGGGTCATTTCGATGTCTACTTTATCGCCAACCATAACGCGGATGCGGAACTTGCGCATTTTACCGGCGGTGTGTGCCAAAATTTCGACGCCGTTTTCGAGTTTTACCCGGAACATGGCGTTGGGCAATTTTTCAATTACTTCACCGGTTAATTCAAGAAGTTCTTCTTTACTCATAAAAAATTCCTTTGTTTTCTCATTAAGATTGCAGATATTAATATACCTAATATTATTTTTTGGCAAGGTTTTTTATTGACGGAAAGGACAGGGTGAAGCAGCTTCCTTTTCCAAGGGTGCTGGTTACGCTGATGTTTCCGCCGAATTTTTCGACGATGGATTTGGAGATAGCCAGACCCAAGCCGGTTCCTTTGGTGCGTTCGCCGTTTCCCGAATCACTGAAAAAGGGTTCGAAAATGCGGTTTATGTTTTCTTTGGGGATGCCGCTGCCGTTATCTTTGAAGGAGATGACGACACGGTCTTTTTTGTCTTGGGAGACTTTGATTTCCATATTGCCTCCGTTGTCCATCGCTTTAATGGCATTGAGTATCAGATTTATGGCAACCATTTTGAAATCTGCGGCATTGCCGAGGATGGTCAGATTCGGCGCAGCCGTTTCAAGCGAAATGCTGATGCCTTTGCTTTTGGCCTCAAAGTCCAGCAGGCCGATAACATCCTCCAAGGCACTGCGGCAGTCGATGTTTTGGGTGTCGTTTGGGTTGGTATGGGACAGTTTAAGCAAGCGTTCGGGAACCGCAATACAGTCAACCAGCTCTTTGTAGATGAGTTCAAGATGTTTAAACGTTTCGTTATTTTCCGGTTTACAAACGCGAAACTTTTCCAGCAGACGCTCAACGATAATCCGCAATGCTCCCAGATGGTTTTTCATTTCGTGAGCGATTGAAGTTGATAAGAATCCGAGGGAAGACAACTTTTGCTGATGTGAAAAGTTGATGTCGTCGCTGAGGTCCCGGATTGATTCCACAATATAGCGGCCCTTGTCGGAAATCAACGGAGCGGCATTGATGGAAAGATGACGGGTGGACGCATTTTTGAACTGTTGGATGACTTTGATGTTAGTTTTATTTTCGGTCAATATCTCATACAGCGGGCAGTTTATGGCTTTGTGGTCACAGGGCGCTTTGAGGCAGTGAGAGCTTTCGTAACAGTGTTTGCAGCTTTTTCCGGTGGTTCCGACTTGTTTGAAGTAGGCTTTGTTGGCGATGATGATGTTGTAATTTTCATCAATCACGCGAATGCCGTCGGGAATGCTGTCAATCAGCGCCTGTAGAAACGCTTCCTGTTCCTTGACTTCAGAGATGACGTTTTGGAGATTGTCCAACATTTGGTTGAAGGTGATAATCAGGTAATCCAGCTCATCGGTGAATTTTGGCATATGTTCACGCTCAATCCTGACGTTTAAGTTGCCTTCAGACACTTTTTGCGATACTGCGGATATTTTGTTTAAGGGAACGAGTATCCATCTGGTCATCAGGTATCCGAAGAGGAGAATGGCTAAAATGCTGAGGATGGAGCTGATGCCGAGGATTTTGACGCTTTCCTGAATGGCAGCGTAGCGTTCATCGTAATTTTTATTGAATTCGGCAATACGGCGCTGTTCATTATGAATCTGTTTCAGAAGAGAATTTTCGTTTTCTCCGAAAATTGCATCGGATTTGGTGTCGGCAGTAATGGAAGCGCTTTTATTTTGGCGGATGGCGTTCCGCAATTCGTTTGAAAGGTTGATATTTTGATACAAAAGGTCTATATATTGCTGGTTACGCTGGATGTTAGAGCGTAATTCTTCCTGTATCCGGTTGCCGTAGACGATATAAAACGTGTAAATAAATATGAGCGAACTGATAATGAAAAAAAACAGGATACTGTAAATTATTTTTTTATTGAGGCTGACGAACATGGGATTTCTCTGTCTGAGGAGCCGGAAGTCCGGCGTTGTTAGCTAATATTTAACAATATAGCATTAAAGTGTTTCTAAATTATAAATAGAGTGGAAAAGATGACCGAGAAAAAAGATTTAAGCGAATTGTCCCCCGAGTGTCTGCAAGAGATGAGCCTATGGAACGACGAAAACGTTGCCTTTATCAAACATGGCTTGTATGAGGGAAAATATATGTGGATGATTTACGGTGCTGACGGCGAACGTATCGCGGCAACCGACGACCGGGAGTTTGCCTTTATTGTGGCCAAGCAGAATGATTTAGAGCCTTATAGTGTTCATTAAGCGAATTTAAAATGAAAAAGAGGATGAAAAAATCATCCTCTTTTTTTTGTGCTTTTAAGCTTTATTCTTCGTTGTTCAGAAGAGCGTAGATTTCAACCGGGGTTGACATCTGACGCAGTTTACCGCACAAAGCTTCATCTTTTAAGATGCGGGACAATCTGGCCAGAGCCGTCAGATGATCGGCACCGCTGCCTTCAGGAGAAAGCAAGGCGAATACCAAATCGACCGGCTTGCCGTCAACGGCATCAAAATCCAAAGGAGATGCCAGCTGAGCAAAAACAGCCTGAACTTTATCCAGATTGGCAAAACGTCCGTGCGGAAGAGCCGTGCCGCCGCCAAAACCCGTAGAACCCAGATTTTCACGTTCCAGCAGCGTATCAAAAACGGTGCGTTCGTCAAGACCGGTGAGTTTAGCCGCCTGAGCGGCAATTTCCTGCAAAAGTTCACGTTTACTGTTAGCTTTAATGCCGATTAGCACATTTTTTTCGGTCATTATGTCAGAAATATTCATAAGCTTTATGCCTTTTGGTTGTTGATATTAATTTTCTTTCGGTTCAACCCAGCCGATATTGCCGTCTTTGCGGCGATAAACCATACTGAACTTGCCGGAGGCGCTGTTTTTGAACATCAAAGCGCATTCGTTGTTCAAATCCATATACATAACAGCTTCGGAAACGGTACAAACCGGAATGTTTGCTTCCAGCTCGGCAATTGTGAGAGGAGCATCATCGATATCGATTTCTTCGGCTTCTTCGTCAATGGAGAAAACGGCTTCATTGGCAATTTCGGCCAGACCGGTTTTGCCTTTGTGGTCATTTAATTTGGTTTTGTGACGACGCAGACGGGTTGCAATGTGTTCGTTGGCGTCATCAAATGCAGAATAAGGGTCTCCGGCAGTACCGGTGCCTTTTAAAATGATGTTTTTAGCAGGATGAACTGTAACTTCGGCGTTGAAGTCGTCGCCCTCTTTAGTGAAGGAAACACTGCAGCTTACCGGGGCCGGAAAATATTTGTTAACTGCGTTCAAAACGTTTTCTTCAACATGTTTACGGAGTCTGTCCCCGATATCAACTTGATTGCCTGATAATGTAATTTTCATGATTCTTCCTTGCATATAAAATTTAGTAAAACACTACAAAAAACATACTAATACCTTTTGATTTACTTTTCAATCTGAAAAGAGAGATAATACCAAATTGGGCGAAAAGTCAACATAAATTCTTGGCGGGAGGAAAACGCCGCCATAAGAAACCCCGGGTGTTCTGTCCGGGGTTTCCTGTTTTATCCGATAAACGGATGTTTTCAGAATATCGTTTTTTTATTAGCAACAGTACTCCAAATTGTAGGAGGAGCATCCGAAGTCTTTGAATGTGCAGCGTTGTAGCGTTCCTCCTATACAAACGCCATTGTGGGTTTGAGAACACCGTCCCCGGTAACTTTCACATCCGCTTTCCTGACAACCGCAGGCTTCGCGTATATCATCCCAATATTTTCCGCTTGGGCAGGCGCATGCGGTACAACCGCCGCAGGAATTGGTAGCGGTACAGACTTGTCCTTTTCCACAGGATTTATTAGAACAGGTGCAGGTTCCGTTATAACAGTAGTAAGGAGATGTACACCCGCCGCAACATTCGGAAGTGCTGATGCAGGAACCGTTGCATTCTTTCTTGCCGCTGGGGCAGACGCAAGAGCCGTTAGAGCAGACCTTTCCGCCGGAACAGCTTACACCCTTGCAAGGATCTTTTGAAACTGCGGTACATCCCGAGCTGGCATTGCCCTCGTAGCCGGAGTTGCAGTAACAAGAGCCACCGGAGCAGTAGGCGTTAGAGCCGCAGGAAACGCCGGAACAAGGGTCCGAAGGCGGACAGGACTTGCAGGACGTGCACTTGCCACAGGAATTTGTGGAAGAACATCCGCAGTCACAAGATTTATCGGACACGTTACAATCCGGGTTGCCCGAACAAGAGGTGCAGATACCGCAGGAGTTGGTTGAGGCACATCCGTAGTCACAGGAAACCGCCGTCGCACTGCAATCCGGGTTGGATTTACAGGAGGTGCACTTTGAACAGCTGTTGTAAGACGCACAGCCATAGGTGCAGGACTTGTCGGAAACGTCACAGTCGGGATTGGACTTGCAGGAAGTACAACGGTCACAGGAGTTGTATCCGGCACAGCCATAGGTACAGCTCATGGAAGAAACCGTACATTCCGGCCTCATCTCACATCGATTGTAATTACCCTCGCAAGATTCTCCGGCAGGTCGGTATTCCCCGTTACAGTTTGAAGAGTTTTGACTGTATTCAGATTTGCAGACGCAATCATTATACTTTCCGTCACAAGAACCGCCGGAAACGGTATATTTACCGGAGCAGTTAGAAGACGTATATTTGTATTCCGAAGGGCAATAACAAGACTTCTGACAGGTCATTCCGGCGACGGGATGAACCACGCCGGTAGAAAGCTTGGGCGAGGGGCAAGTTGCATAAAGATTATAATGTTCCATACAATCGGAATCGTCTTTGACAATATCGCCGCCGCCGATGTCGTCAGAACCACGTGACCCCTGACTGCCCTGCCAGTCTGGGAGCCACCAGGTTGCGGCAAGTGAGAGCGTGTCGCGAGACCCGGAGAGGGGTTCCGGCATTAACGACAGTGGTGTGTGTGTTGTGTGGTCTGTCAGGGGTGGTGCGGCATAAAGAGAACTGGTATTGAATAACAACATCAATAACAGAGAATAACAAACAAATTTGAAATACTTCATGTCACACCGTCCTTTGTTAAATAATTAATACCGGAACCCACAGGTTCGGTTCTTATTATAACAAAAAACAAAAAGAGAGTAAATAGTTATTTGCGCGGCGTGGACAGAAATAGATTTGTTTTAGAGAAAAAATATGCTAGAATAAGCATAGTTTAAGTTATGAGGCTCAAAAAATGGAAACGATAATCGGCGGTTATAAAATCAGCAAAATTTCGGCAGGAGAAATGGCCGATTATTTTGAGCGCGCTTTCAGCCGTCCGTCTGTCAAAGAGATGATAAGCAATGCCGCATCTTTGAGTGCCGGCGAGGGCGCTTATAAGAACTTCGGAAATATATTGCAGGCTTATACGAGCGCGACCGGAGATTTGTCGGATGAGACGATTGACCGTTTGGCAAAGGATTTTGAAACAAACGGGCAAAAATGCAATGCACCTTTGAACAATGACCGCAAGTTGGAAGGAATCCAGGTTTATTTCGGTGAGCATGTGATGCCGCTCATTGTGGCGAATCATTGTGAAAGGCTGGGGCTTAAGCCGCCGGTTTCGTGGCGGGAATCGCTTAAGCTTTTGCAATCGATTGAGATGCAGTGTAAAAACAATCGTTTTCAGACACATTCTTTTAACGGAGCATTGTTGCCGGAGATAAAAGAGCACGGTTTTGACATCAATAAGGAATTGTTCAGGGAGGAATATGCCCAGATGGCTCGCGCCGGATTGACGCAGCCTTATCAGAAAGGCAATTTGTTGTTTTGCGAGTTGAGCAGGGCATCTTTCGGCTATTCATTACGATCGCCGGAGCGGCTTTTGATGTGTGTGACGGCCGGAGAACGTCAGGGAGATACCGAAAGCTTACATTCGTTTATGGAGAGGTCTTTGCAGGTTAAATTAGGCAGAAAAAGCTCGGTTTCCACGGAAGAAAAAGAGGCCGCCGCCATTGCCGCAAAAAAAGTGATTGATTTTTATTTTTCATCGGAAGCCAAATCGGCGATTGCCTTTAAGCGTAATGACGTCAGCTACGAGCGGCCGTCAGATTTTGAAAAGAGATTGCAGAGCCAGTTTAGCGGTATATTGTTAAAAATGAAGGTCGACGGATTTTGCAATCGGGAGAATGCCGGCGAGATGAAACAGGCGTTTGCGGAAGCTCAGGCTGAACTTAAAGAAAGCGGCAGTTTTGATAAAATGGAACAATGTGTCACTGAATTTAACAAAGCCTATCCAAATAACAAAATTCTTGATAACCTGTATGATGATTTTATCTTGAAAAGCGTTACAGAAAGCTGTTTGAACAATTTTGTATACAACGGCAATGCCGACGGATATCGGATTGACGGCGGAATATTGGCTCCGGGCGAATTTGCCGTGGCCGGTTTTGATAATCCGATTAACGTTTATGTCGGGGCCCGGCTGCAAAAGGAACGGAATTTGAATGCCAGACGAGAAGAACTGATGGCCGAAGAATATAACCGTCACCTGTATGAGCATAAATATTCGGCAGAGTTGAAAAGCGGTCGTCTGCCGGCAGAATCGTTTGAGGAATACGTCGCGGCTAATTCCGGTAATACTTTTTTTAAATCTGCCGAAAATAACGGTTTGTTTGTAGAAAATCCGGGATATACAAGATGGAAAAAAGAAAGGGGATATGACAATCCGCAAAGCGAGGCTCGTAAACAGTTGGAGGTGCGTCTTTGTGAAAGGGAACATCGTGGAAATGCCGGGAACACCGGTTTCTCAGGTCGGGAAAGATAGTTGCGGAAATTCCGGCTTTGTTCGAATAAGGAATTGCCGCTGCGAAATACGGTTTTGACGGCAATATGAAAAAACGCCTCAATCATAAGATTGAGGCGTTTTTTTGTTGCTTAAACCACCTTATTCAGCGGTTTTGAACTCGGCCATATGTTCAAGCAGAGAACGTTTTTCTTTAACGTTTTCCTGCGCTTTGTTGACCAAAGTTTCATAACGCTCGGGGTTCTGTTTGTTTACAATCTGGAACCGGGTTTCGTTAGCCATATAATCAGCCAACGGTTTGCTCGGAGCCTTAGAATCCAACATCAAAGGAGCCTTGCCCTGTTCGATGTTAGTCGGATTGTAACGATACAGAGGCCAAGAACCAGATTCAACGGCGTCTTTTTGGTGAGACAGACCGTCGGCAAGATTGAAGCCCTGAGCGATACAGTGAGAGTAAGCAATGATGATAGACGGACCATCAAAAGCTTCTGCTTCGTTCATTGCTTTGATTACCTGAGAATCGTTGGCACCGAAAGCTACCTGAGCAACGTAAACGTTGCCGTAAGACATGGCAATCATTGCCAAATCTTTCTTCGGCAGAGCCTTACCTGCGGTGGCAAATTTAGCCGAAGCGCCCATCGGGGTTGCTTTGGACTGCTGGCCGCCGGTGTTGGAGTAAACGCCGGTATCGATAACCAGGATGTTGATGTTTTTGCCGGAAGCAATCGCATGATCCAAACCGCCGAAACCGATATCATAAGCCCAGCCGTCGCCGCCGATAATCCATACCGACTTTTTAATCAGGTAGTCGGCAAGCTTATCAAGCTGTTTGGCTTCCGGCGTGTTAACTGAAGCCAGTTTATCGCGCAAGGCTTTGACGTTTGCACGCTGGTCGTCGATTTCGATGTCGGTAGACTGCGGGTTGGAGAGGATTTTTTCTGCAACTTCACCAACCTTGTCTTTCAAACCTTCCAGAAGGGAGGTGGCAAAACGAGTTTGCTGGTCGATAGAAAATCTCATACCCAAACCGAATTCGGCATTGTCTTCGAACAGAGAGTTCGCCCAAGCCGGACCATGACCTTTTTCATCCTTGGTATAAGGTGTGGTCGGCAGGTTACCGGAGTAAATTGAAGAGCAGCCGGTGGCATTGGCAACAACCATACGATCACCGAACAACTGGGTCAACAGTTTGATGTACGGCGTTTCGCCGCAGCCGGCGCAAGCACCCGAGAATTCAAACAACGGCTGAATCAGCTGCGTTGTTTTGGGCAAATTCTTAGTAACTTCGGTACGTTTGACGTACGGCAGAGTTTCAAAGAAATTCCAGCAGGCAACCTGTTCTTCCAGATGGTTTTCAATATGATCCATATTGATAGCCTTGCGTTCCGGATTGGCTTTGTTTTTAGCCGGGCAGGCGCTTACGCAGATGCCGCAGCCGGTGCAGTCTTCGGGAGACATTTGCCAAATGAACTGTTTGCCGGCAAATTCCTTGCCTTTGTACGGAGCAGATTTAAAGCCTTTCGGAGCGTTCTTCAATTCTTCTTCGGTGGCAACCTTCATACGGATAACGCCATGCGGGCAAACCAAAGAGCATTTGCCGCACTGGATACAGGTGTCAGGATCCCATACCGGAATTTCGGTAGCGATGCAGCGTTTTTCATACTGGGTCGTTCCGGTCGGCCAGGTGCCGTCGACAACCGGTTCAAAAGCAGAAACCGGAAGCTCGTTGCCGCGGTCGGCAATGATTTCGCCGGTGAGCTTTTTGACGAATTCCGGAGCATTGGCCGGAACCGGCAGAGAGCGGTGAGTTGTCGAAGTTACGGCTGACGGATATTCAACCTTATGCATGTGAGCCAAAGAGGCGTCAACGGCGGCAAAGTTCTTTTGAACAATGGCGTCGCCTTTTTTGCTGTAGGTTTTCTTAATCGCGTTCTTAATCTGAGCAATAGCCTCATCTTTGGGCAAGATGTTGGAAATTGCAAAGAAGCAGGTCTGCATAACCGTGTTAATGCGCTGACCCATACCGGTTTCGCGAGCAACCTCAACAGCATTGATGGTGTAGAAGTTCAATTTCTTGCTGATGATTTCTTCCTGTACTTCAGCCGTGAGGTGATCCCATACTTCTTCAGCTTTGTAAGGAGCGTTCAGAAGGAAGGTTGCACCCGGTTTGGCAATTTTCAGGATATCAACTTTAGCCATGAACGGGAATTGGTGACAAGCAACGAAGTCAGCTTTGTTAATCAGGTAAGCCGCCTTAATCGGGTTGTCGGAGAAACGCAGGTGCGATGTGGTCATGGAGCCGGATTTACGAGAATCGTAAACGAAGTAGCCCTGGCCGTATTTGCCGGCGTCTTCAGCAATAATCTTAATGGAGTTTTTGTTTGCACCAACGGTACCGTCTGCACCCAAGCCGTAGAAAACGGCACGGACAACGTCTTTGCCTTCGGTGTCGATGTCGTCGCTGTAAGGCAGCGAAGTTTTGTTGACGTCGTCGTTGATACCTACGGAAAAACCGTTAATCGGTTTGGCGGAAGCACCGTTGTCATAAACGGCACGAACCATTCCCGGAGTGAATTCTTTGGAGGACAAACCGTAGCGGCCGCCGAAAATACGCGGCATGGCAGCGATTTCGTTGTTGGCAAAAGCCTGAGTCAGGGTTGCAACAACGTCGAGGTACAACGGTTCGCCGATAGAGCCGGACTCTTTGGTGCGGTCAAGAACATTGACAACCTTAACCGATTTCGGCAGGGCAGCGATGAACGACTTGGCCGGGAACGGACGATACAGGCGTACTTTCAGCAAGCCTACATTGTAGCCGTTGTTGTTGAGGTAGTTGATGGTTTCGTCAACGGTTTCAGCGCCTGAACCCATAATGACGATAACCTGATCAGCATCGGCCGGACCGACGTATTCGATTGTTTTATACTGGCGGCCGCTGATTTTTGCAAACTTGTCCATTTCTTCCTGAACAATTTGCTCAACTTTGTTGTAGTAAGGATTGCTGGCTTCACGGCCCTGGAAAAATACGTCAGGGTTCTGAGCCGTACCACGGATGACAGGAGCTTCCGGACGCAGAGCCTTTTCAGCATTGTGCTGAAAATCAACGCCTTCCAGCATAGCTCTCAAATCGTCATCAGAAAGCAGCTTGATTTTTTTGATTTCGTGAGAAGTACGGAAACCGTCGAAGAAATGCATAAACGGAACGCGTGAACGCAAGGTGGACGTCTGTGCAATGGCTGCGAAATCGTGAGCTTCCTGAACGGAGTTGGAGCACAGCATGGCGAAACCGGTCTGGCGGCAAGACATAACGTCAGAGTGGTCGCCGAAGATTGACAAGGCATGGTAGGCTAAGGAACGAGCGGCAACATGCATAACAAACGGAGAAAGCTCACCGGCAATTTTGTACATGTTGGGGATCATCAGCAACAGGCCCTGCGAAGCCGTGAAGGTGGTGGTTAAGGCACCGGCCTGGATTGAACCGTGGCAAGCACCGGCAGCACCGGCTTCCGACTGCATTTCCTGGACTTCGGGAATAACGCCCCAAAGGTTTTTCTGTTTGGCGGCAGACCACGCATCAGCCCATTCGCCCATCGGAGAAGACGGGGTAATCGGGTAAATGACGCAGACTTCGTTCATGCGGTGGGCAACGGAAGCAGCGGCTTCGTTACCGTCCATCATTTTCATCTTAACTTCTGACATATTTTATCCTTAGTTAAAGTTAACACAAAAAAAGCCTCAGATTAGACTGTTTTATGCCTGATCTGCCGGCTTTTCGTTTTAAATAGAATCTTTCTATGCGCGTTTTATAGCACGGGAATTTTTAAAAAACCAGCAAAAAATGACTCCGAATCGACGCTTTGGGGTAATTTATTTTTTAGGATTCGTTTTTGTAATTTTGTCTAGACAGCGCGGCGCGAATGTGTTATATTTTCCGGCATTGTTGATGATTATTGTGCGATGATGTATTTTTATTAATTAAAAACCCAATTAAAATGGAAAAAATTGTTGATTACTTTTTGCACGGAATGATGGATGAGGTTCAGACCGGCAAATCTTTCGAGTTTAGCGATGCGGAGAAAACGCAGTTTGTTCAGGACATTAATCTCTTTTTACGGGGAAACAGCGGTTTTGTGGCCTATACCTTAGGTTTTGATCCGGCCCTGTTGTCTGACGAACTGAGTAATGAATTTAACCGTTCGATGTTTTTGCGGCTGAGCGACAATCTGTTAAATCTGTTGTTGGAAAATAATAGTATTCTGCTGTGTCTGCTGCTTACGGCCAAAGCCCGTCCGTATCTGACGGCTAATTTTGACAATCATGCCTATAACCTGCTGGTTATGGAGATGGTTATGCTGCAACGAAAACAGGAAATGCCCGGCGTGGGATATCTGTTGCAGTCAATAGACCTTCATCCGCTGCAAATAGGCTTTCAGAAAAAACTGGCCAAGGTTGCGTGCCTGGGGGTCAGCAGCGATGAAGTCTGCGAATGGATTGTCAAGCACTGGGAATTATGCATCCCGTATACTTCGGACATCAGTTTCTTTTTGGACGAGAGCCGGGGCAATGCACAAAAACTGCTGTGGCAGCTGATAAACTCAGAAAGTAAAAAATGATTTGATTAAACAAGGAAGGATAAGGCTAAAGGCTTTGTCCTTCTTTTTTTGGTAAAAACGGCATCGGCCGTTGAAGTTTGCCACGGGGTTTTTATATTATTGCGGTATTTTATTTGAGAGGAGAACAGGTATGAAGAAGTTGATTGCAGCCGCAGTTCTGAGCTTATCCGCGGTGATTTCGGGCAGTGCGGCGGCGGAATGGTCGGTTGAGGAAGCCGCCGGCAAAGTTCAGGCGAAGGCAGACGAGGCCGGTCGGAAAATCGAAACGGAGAAATCCAGGCAGGAAGCTCTGGACGCCAAGGCTAAGGCGAAGCGTGAAGCAAAGGCGGCCGAAGCCAAGGCAAAATTAGACGCACAAAAAGAAAAAATCCAGAAAAAGCTGGATGCCAAAAATGCCGAAGCGGCCAAGAAGCAGGCGGCGGAAGAAGCCAAACGCGCGGAGCAGAGAAAATCCATCGAAAATGCAAAAAACAGTCTGGACGATTTGAAAAAATCTCTGGGCGGAGAGTGAGGAATTAACCAATTGAAAACCAAAAAGAGCTATAGTTATCTATAGCTTTTTTTATTTTGAGGTTATTTATGTTTTTTTTGTTGGCAGCATTCGGATCTCCGCTTTTTTACGCATTTGCGGTTATAATAGAAAGTCAGTTATCAAACCGGACGTTTAAGCATCAGACGACGATGATATTTTATATTTCCCTGATGAATGCGGTTTTTGTTCCGTTAGTTATGTTTCTCGGCTGGCCCAGCGTTCCGTCGACGGCCGCAATCGTCTGTTATGTGCTGTTGGCTTTTTTGGACATCGTGTATCTGTATCCTTATTATACCGCGATGAAGGTTATCGACACCTCCATTGTTGCCGCATTGTTTTCTCTGGGGCAGATTACCATTCCGGTAATGACCTGGACGAGCGGCTGAGCCTGACGCAGTATATCGGTTTTGCCATCATCATTATGTCTTCAATCGCGCTCAGTATCAAAGGGACCAAAATCCCCAAACTGAACCGCGCCTTTTATTATATGGTCGGGGCATCGCTGTTGCGGGCTTTTTATGTGGTGTTGGAAAAATATGTGCTGATTGAGGACGGCAACTGGATTAATATGGTGATTTATCCCAATTTGATATCCGGGTTTATGCCGTTCGTCTTTTTACTGGTGGGCAACTGGCGGAAAGACATTGTCCGGAATTTTCCGCCGTATCTGCATCGGTTTAAGATTTTTGCAGTCAACGAATTTCTCTGTTTTCTGGGACTGGCCTGCGGCGTATACGGTTTGTCGGGGCTGTCTCCGGTTGTCAGTACGTCAATCGGCGCCACACAGCCTATCTTTATGCTTGGGCTGAGTTATTTTATTCTAAAGCATTTCGGCCTGCCGCTGAAGGAAAAACTGACGGCCAGAATAATTATGAAAAAGTTGTATTGCTTTGTCTTGATTATTCTTGGCGTGGTGTTGGTGGTGCAATAAATGTAAAATGTAGTTGAGAATTCATTTTTTTCTGCTATATTCCGATTCATTCCTGCGAGTATAGTTCAATGGTAGAACGTGAGCTTCCCAAGCTTAGGATGCGGGTTCGATTCCCGTTACTCGCTCCATCAGATTGTATAAAGAGCATTATGCTTGTTATGTTCCCTCTTATGTGCCAAGGATATATACTTCGCTCGAAAATTACGGCGCAGCCACTCTTTCTATGATTTGGAAATGTTTTTTACAGAATTAAAATGATTAACGAACAATATAAATTACTCGGACGAAAGGTTGCCGATTTGCGGCAGGAGGATGACTTTTATCCTACGCCGGCTTATGTCACGCAGGCGTTGCTGGACAATTATCGTTTTACGGGGGAAATATGGGAGCCGGCCTGCGGAGACGGGCGGATGTCCAAAATTCTGGAACAGTATTATTCCAAAGTGGAGAGCAGCGATTTAATCAATCGCGGCTATGGTACCGCGGGCGTAGATTTTTTGGCGTCTTCGCGCGAAGTTGACAACATCATCACCAATCCGCCGTTCAATCTTGCTTTTGAATTTATTGTTCAGGGGCTGCGGTTATCCAGAAGATGTCTGGCACTGCTGTTGCCGATACGTTATTTGACAGGCAAGCGGCGGGCGAAGCTTTATCATGAATTCCCTCCGGCAAAGGTTATCGTTATTCCCAATAAAGTCGATTTTTTGGGATTTGGTTCTCCGGCTATGGAATTTGCCTGGTTTGTTTGGGAAAAAGGCGTGAGCCAAACGACCATTGTCTGGGCCGACGTCAAAGATGCCGAGCTGGCAAAGAAAACGAAGAGAAGAAAAAATGCGTAAAGATTTTTATGTTTTTCGCCATGGCGAAACGGATTTGAACAAACAAAAGCGCTGGCAAGGGTCCGGAGAGGATTATGATTTGAACGCAACCGGCGTGGCGCAGGCGGAACTAGCCGTAAATAAACTGAAAGAGAAAAAACTGGAAGTTATTTTTTCAAGTCCTTTGAAAAGGGCTTTGCATACGGCAGAAATCGTCGGAAAGGCCGTTGGGGCGGAAGTCAGGGTAGAAAATGATTTGCGCGAATGTTTTTACGGTGATGCTGAAGGAAAGTTGATTGCCGATTTGGAGCGGGAATATCCCGATATTCTGAACAATTGGTATAATCCGCAGTATCTGGATATTCGCTTTCCCGGCGGAGAGAGCAAGGCTGAAGCTTTGAACCGGGTTTTGGCGAGGTTGGATAAGTTGAAAAACGAGCCTTACGGGACAATGGGCGTGGCGATTCACGGCGGCACGATGGGAGCGCTTCTCGGGCATTTTAAGGTTTTGTTCGCGAAAATTCCCAATTGTGCGGCTTTTCATTTGGTTTATGACGCTGCCGGTTGGCGGGTTGAAGGCGGCTTGTTTTAGAAGAAATTTCTTATGGTTTGACAACGACACGGTTGTCCGGCAGGCGGGATAAGAGTTTCCGTTTATGAAACTTTGAGCATCACTCTCAAGCAAGGAAATATAATCAGATTAGGCAATCAGTTTAATGAAAGGAAAAAGCCCTCATCCGGCCGTATACCGGTGCGTATGATGATATAAGCGATTGCTGCGGTTTCCGACGGAGCCGCCATTTCTTTACTGGTTGTCTTTGGGTATTACTTAAACGTAGGCTCTATATGAATAACCACGCGGCGGTTTTTGCTGCGATTTTGCGGAATCGGCTGGCCGTAGGGGTCGTGGTTGGGATATTTGGGGGATACGTCATATAAGCCGATGACTTTTAAACGGACGCGGGGAATGCCTCTTTTTTCCATAAAACGGGCTACGGCGGCGGCGCGAGCCGAAGAAAGTTCCCAGTTGGAGGGATACATCGGACTGGAGAACGCTTCGTCGCTGGTATGACCCTCAATGCTGAAGTTAAACGAGTTGTAGCGTTCAGACTGCAAGGTTGCCGCAACTTTTTTAAGAATTGGATATGCTTCTTCGCGAATAACTGCGGATCCATAAGCGAAAGCAAGATCGTCACTGATTTCCAGAACGACGCCCTGGGTATCGCTGCCGAGAGAAATGTCTTCTTCTGCCGACATTGACTGGATATCGTCCGACAATTCCATCATCATCATTTCAATCGGGCGGGTTACTTCTTTTTTGCCAAGGCTTTCATTCATTCCAGCCTGAATCATTTCAAATTTGGCAACGTCGGGTTTGGAAACTGAAAGCATCATCACAAAGAAGCACAGCAGCAATGTCACCATATCGCCATAGGTGGACATCCAATCTTCGTCAATTTTTTCTTCCGGCTTCTTTTTCATTACCAAAGTCCTTAAGCGTTGCTAGATGTTTGGTTTGAGGTGTTGTTGTTTAAATCGCGGTCGATCAGGAATTGTTCGCTGACGTCGACGAAAGAGTTTATTTTATCCTGGATATAGCGGGGGCTCTTGCGTTCGGCAAGGAGGACTAGGCCTTCCATTTCCAGATTTTCTTTGAATGTAGTTTTGTCAGAACGAGCTGATATTTTAGTACCAATAGGAATTAAGATGATGCGAGCAAGGATGATGCCGTAAAAGGTGGTAATCAAGGCTACGGCCATACTGGGGCCGATGGCCGATGGATCTCCACCCATGGAACCCAGCATGATAACCAAGCCGATAAGTGTTCCCATCATACCAAATGCAGGAGCATCCCCGCCCATCTTTTTTAGGGCGTCAACAGGACCTTTGGCTCGCTCTGCTTCTGATTCCATCATATAGGTTAGAATTTGCTTGATTTCGGCGCCGGTATAACCGGTAACCACCAAATCCGCGCCATAGGCAAGAAACGGATTTTCTTCGCGGAGCTGTTCGGTAACTTCGTTTTCAAGTCCCTGAAGGCCGTTTTTTTGGATAATGTATCCCCAACGAACAATACGTCCGACTTCGTCTTTAAGCGACATTTCGGAATCTTTGTGGCGGCGGAAAGACTGACCGACCAGTTTCAAAGCTGCAAGAGCCGTCTTTAGTTCAAAAGAAATAAAGAGTGTGACGAAAGTTCCTCCGAATACGACGATAATACTCGGAATATCAATAAACATACTCGGACGGTCGGTCGCACTGACAATGGAGCCGATAACGACGACAAAGCCCATCACGAAGGCGATAATCATATTTAATGACATTATTCTCTGTCCTTACAAACGCGTTCTTTCCATACTAAGGACGAGTATATCATGTCATAAGTTAATATTTTGTTATTTTTTACTGGGTTTTACGTAGGCGACGGCGGCGTGTTCTTCACAATATGTCTGGCCGATGCGGACTTTTTTGCCGCAAAAATGAAAGTTGTCGTCTTTGGGGTCGCCTATCGGCCAGCGGCAGGTGTGATTGTCGAGGTCGGTCAGGGATATGTTGTGCCCGGCCTTATGACGCGGTTCAGCGGCGGCCTTGGGGGCAGGGGAAGGATTTTTGACCTGCGGTTCAGTTTCTTTTTTTACCGCAGGTTTGGGAGCTTCCTTTACCGGTTCTTTAATTTGTTTGGCAGGCGCTTCCTTGGTTTTGGGTTCTGTCTGTGCGTCTTCTTTCTTTTTAATCGGAGAGGGGCGGCCGGACAATCCCAGACGATGAACCTTGCCCACAATAGAGTTTTTGGAAACGTTCAGACGTTTGCCGATTTCGCCGGTGGTCAGACCTTCTTTCCACATTCTTCTCAAATCTTCAACCATTTCATCTGTCCAAGCCATAGCTCTTCTCCTCCAACTGCTTAACAAAGTATTAATTTTGTTTTGATATTAGGGCAATATTTCCCGCGAGTCTAGCTTAAATTTAATTTATCACTTCTTTTTTATATTTTTTTAGATTATATTCAAAGGAAGAAATTTAACCCTGTTTAGGAGGTAAAGGATGTTAAACCGATATGTGACGTTGGCGGTAATGATGAATTTGTGTCTGGCGGCGGGAGAGGCCGAAGCTGCGGAAATCACTCTGAAACCCGACAATAACGCCGGTATGGCCGTCAGCATTTACAACCAAAATCTGGCCTTAATCAAAGACAGCCGCCGTGTCGACCTGAAGAGCGGCGAAGCAAAGGTCGCTTTTGAAGGCGTTGCGCAGCAGATGAAACCGGAAACGGCGCTCCTGAAGGCTCCGGGCGTTAAGGTTTTGGAACAAAACTATGAGTACGATCTGCTGACTCCGGTTAACATTCTGGAAGAATCCGTCGGACAAAAAGTTATGACGGTGACAACCAATCCGGCCAATGGTCAGAATATGTTTGACAAGGCTGATATTATCAGCAGCAACTACGGTAATCCCCTGTTAAAGTTCAGTTACGGAATCGAAGCTAACTTTCCGGGGCGTTTGGTTTATGAAAACCTGCCCGAGAATTTGCGGGTGAAGCCGACACTGGTGGTCAAGCTGGACAATCAAAACGACGGCAGCAAAGATTTGACGCTGAACTATCTGACCAACGGTTTGAGCTGGCAGGCCAATTATGTGGCGGAAATTACTTCCGACAGCCAAATGGATTTGCAGGGCTGGGTGACTTTGAACAACCAGTCCGGAGCCGATTATAAAGACGCCGAAGTGCAGTTGATAGCCGGAGACGTCAAACAGGAAAACGGCAATGTCCGGCCGCAGCCCCGTAATCTGATGATGGCGGCAAAGTCGGTTTCTTTTGATGCGGCGGGGGCTGCGGAAAGCGCTTCCCTTCCGGCTGAAAATCTCGGCGAATATTATGTTTACAGCCTGCCGTTTAAAACAGACATTATGGATAAGCAATCCAAACAGGTCAGTCTGATGGACCTGAAAGGGGTTAAGTTTGAACAATCCTACCGGCTGACTTCTCCGTTGAACGTTTCTTCCACATATGCAAGCGGCGATTTTGAGCGTTTGCATCCTTCGACGGTTTACAAGCTGACCAACAGCGAAGAGAACAAACTCGGCTTGCCGATGCCTTCCGGCGTAGTTCGTTTTTATGACAAGGACGGCAGCGGCGAACTGCAATTTATCGGGGCCGCCGATATGGCTCAGCTGGCCAAAGGGGAAAAGGCCGAACTGGCTATCGGCGAAGCTTTTGACATTTATGCCGACGGCAAGATTACGGCTCAGAACAAACTTTCGGAAAAAATGGCGGAGAACGAAGTTTCCGTTACTTTCCACAATGCCAAAGGCCGTGACGCCGCGGTAGAGTTTGTTCAGACTTTTTACTATCAGACGGAAATCGTGAGCGAAAGCCTGCCTAGCGACCGCAGCAAAGCCAGGACATTCAAATGGCTGGTTAACGTGCCTGCCGGGGGTGAAACGACTCTGACTTACAAGGTACGGGTGACTTATAACTAAGATGTTTACAAAAGTCGGAATACTGTTTGGTCTGATGCTGCTGGCGGTTCGTCCCGCGGCTGCGGCTATGGCCGACTATATTCCGGCTTTTGAGATTAATCTTGAAGAAGACGAACTTCCGACGATGTCCGAGCTGGAGGCTTTTTTTCAGAGTCAGGAAGGTATCTATGATACGCATTATACCAGCACGTTTGACGTCGGAGAGGTATTTGACCGTGATTTTTACAGTCGGATTGCGACCTACGGCAGCAACGAGAAGCGCCTGAAAGGCGAAAATGAAGACGCAATTCTGGAAATGTTGAACAGCATTCCGAGAGCGATGTACCCGTATATCGGGCCGATGTTGTTTACAATTCCCAATATGTCGGAAAAAGTGCTTAACCTTCCGGGGATAAGAGAAACAAAAAACAAGTTTCCGACCCGCATTGCTCCGCAGTTGAAGGGGATTGACGATTTGGAGTTTTTGTCTCCGTTTTTGTATTATCTGCTGATGCCCGAAGTCTGGCCTGAAAATGTGACGATGCCTGAAATGCCGCGGCGGGTTCCGGCTCATCCGAAAGTGGCTTACGACAAAGATTTTTATCAGGCGATAAAAAAACTGGTGCCGCCGGAACACTATATGACCAATGTTCCGCAGGCAAAAAAAATCGGGCGCAGCGATTTGCGTACGGTCAATCCCGAGAAAAACAGCCTGTTGACTTCAACCGACGTGAAGGCTTTTATCGGGACGCTTGACGGAATCCGGGAATGGACCGGGGCCAATCGTTATCGGCTGTCGCGGGTGACGACAATGCTGTTAAACTATGAGGCGAACCGGCCGGACAATATTTTGCTGGTTCCGGGGCTGAAGGACGTGGTTAACCCATGCCAACGGCTGGTGCAAAAGGCGACCATTATGGGACAAGAGCGGGAATTGGCGATGATTGCGGCCAAGCAGGGGTTTACGCTCAACGAATGGGCCTATACCTGTGACAAGACAATCAAAGCCTATCGGCTGTCAAAGATTTCGAGCGGAATGGCAATGGCTATCAGGGGGTATCAGTCCGGCCTGCATGATGACGACATTCGCAAGCTGAGCCCGCGTTCCCAGCAAAGCCGCTATTCCACGATGCAGGCGATTGTCGAAATGTATAAGGCTCCCCTCAACGATGTTCGCGAGGTTCGCAAAAACCGCACGGAATTGACCGAAAAATGGCGGAAATCTGATTTTAAGCTGGGGGATATTCCGATAAGCCGCCTTGACTAAGGTTTTAAAAACACTAGCTAATTTATTAATTTTTCACGATTTGTGCATTTTGTTATTGCATTTCGGATTCATTATGAGTATACATTCAGGGATAGGTTTTTAAATTTTTAACAGGGTAGAATAAAATGGCACGTGTTACGGTCGAAGATTGTATTGATAAAATTCCCAATCGCTATGAGCTGCTGATGGTTGCGGCACAAAGAGCCAAGGACTTGTCTGCCGGTGCGCCGCTGACGGTTGCCCGCGACAATGATAAAAACTCGGTGATAGCTTTGCGCGAAATTGCCGACGAAACCGTAAGTATTGAAGAACTGCAGAAGTCTCTGGTTATGGGGCTGCAGAAGTATGTCGAGGTTGAGGAGCCGGAAGAAGAAGAGTTGGAAATTATGGCTGCCGAAAAAGAACTGGCTGATTTGGACGACCAGTTTACCGGTTTGCTGCCGCAGGCTGAAATTGATGACAATATGCAGGTTCACGGCGGTGATGACCTTTTGGACGTTGACGCTGACAGCGACGTTGAGGGCGATGACGTTTTCGGCGGTTCTTTGGGCGACGATGACTTGTCCATGGACGACGGTTTAGAGGGCGGCGACGACCTCGGTGACGATTTCGACGACGAAAATTAATATTTTTTTCGATATTTGTTGCAAGAAGAGTTCCGGAAGTTTAGACTTAGTTAAGAATAGTATGCTAAGTCTGTATTCTGGAACTTTTTTTTTGTGATGATGATTGAAACATAAGACCGAGGCTCGATGTTAAGACAGTATGAACTTGTTGATTTGGTAAAATCCTATGATCCGGACGCCGATGAAGACGCTCTGAACAGAGCGTATGTCTTTGCAATGAAGAAACACGGGGCCCAGCTGCGGGCTTCCGGCGACCCGTATTATTCCCATCCCGTAGAAGTGGCCGGTATTCTGACAAAATTCAAGCTTGATTCCGCTTCCGTCATTGCCGGGCTTTTGCATGATACGGTTGAAGATACCGATACGACGGTGGAAGAAATCAAGTCTTTGTTCGGCGAGCAGGTGGCACAGATTGTTGACGGTCTTACCAAACTGGCGATGATTGAGCAAAAGTCCGTCAATAACAAGCAGGCTGAAAATTTCCGCAAGCTTTTGCTGGCAATGTCGGAAGATATCCGCGTTTTGTTGATTAAACTGGCTGACCGTCTGCATAACATGCGGACGTTACATTTTTTAAAAAGCCCGGAAAAGCGTGCGCGAATCGCCAAAGAGACATTAGATATCTATGCGCCGCTGGCAGAGCGCATCGGTATGCAGGAAGTAAAAAGCGAGTTGGAAGAAATTGCTTTTGCGGAGTTGCATAAGGACGCTTACGAGTCAATCAAAGCGCGTTTGAATTTTTTACGTGAGCAAGGCAGCAATCTGGTACCGAAGATTATTGCCCGTCTGCAAAAAGACATGGAAGAAAACGGCATAAAGGCTTCGGTGTCCGGCCGAGAAAAGACGCCGTATTCCATTTGGCGCAAAATGCAGCAAAAAAACGCCTCGTTTGAACAATTGTCGGATATTATGGCTTTTCGGATTATTGTGGATGACGTTGCCTCCTGTTATCAGGCATTGGGAGTGGTTCACAGCAAATATCATATGGTTCCGCGCCGATTTAAAGATTATATTTCGACTCCCAAGCCCAACGGTTACAAATCCATTCATACCGGCGTTATCGGGCCGGAAAACACCCGCATTGAGATTCAAATCCGCACGCAGGAAATGCACGAGGTTAACGAAAAGGGCGTGGCGGCGCACTGGGCTTATAAACAGGGGGAGAAAGTCGTTGGTAAAAAATTCCGCTGGATTAGGGAACTGCTGGAAATTTTGGAGCAGGCATCCAATCCGGAAGAGTTTTTGGAAAACACCAAACTGGAAATGTATAACGACCAGGTTTTCTGCTTTACGCCTAAAGGCGATTTAATCGGTTTACCGGTCAATTCCACGCCGGTAGATTTTGCGTATGCGGTGCATTCGTCCGTGGGCGACACCTGTGTGGGAGCAAAAATCAACGGGGAAATCCGTCCGCTGCGGACGATTTTGCAGAACGGCGACCAAGTTGAAATTCTGACGTCCAAGGCGCAGCATCCTTCGACCGAATGGGATCGTTTCGTCGTGACGGGAAAGGCGAAAGCCGCCATCCGTCGTTATGTCCGGGCTTATAAGCGCGATCAGTTCATTACTCTCGGACAACAGCTGCTGGAACGGACATTTAAAGGCGAAAATCTGGAGTTCAGCGAAAAAGGGCTGGTGAACGTTTTGCCGAATTTCGAGGCGGAATCCATTGACGATATTTATGCAAAAGTAGGCGAAGGCTTGGTAACGGCCTGGGATGTTCTGAAAGCGGTTTATCCGGGCTATAAGCAGTCTAAACTTGAGAAAGTGGTCAAGTCGCTGAAAGTTCCGGTGTTCAGCAAAAGCGTCAAGAAAGACAAGTCAAAAGCCGAACCTTTGAAAATAAAAGGTTTGATTCCCGGTATGGCGGTACATTTTGCCGGTTGCTGCCATCCTCTGCCGGGAGACCGGATTGTGGGAATCGTGACGACGGGAAAAGGCGTCGCGGTTCATAGAATCGACTGCAAGCTCTTGGAAAAGTTTGCGGACGAGCCGGAACGCTGGCTGGACATTTCCTGGGGGGATGCGGCAGACGATACGCCGCACGTCGGACGGCTGAAAGTGATGCTTGCCAACGAGCCGGGTTCGTTGGGCGAGTTGTCCAACCTGATTGCGCGCAACAACGGCAATATTTCCAATTTGAACATCGTCAACCGGACGGTGAGTTATTTCGAGCTGATTGTCGATGTTGAGGTAAAAGACCTGAAACATCTTACTGATATTATTGCGGCCTTGAAAGCCAGCAAATTTGTATCATATGTATCTCGTTCGGTACAATAGTTCGATATAGTTTTTTAGAGGAGAAAAAGTTTGTCCGCCCGCCGTTCTCAGGTTTCATGGACGACAAAGCTTAAAAGCCGGTTGTGGCCGCAGGAAGGCTGGAAGGCCTACGGCCGCAATTTGTTGCTGCGGTTGCGGCGGATGCCGGGAACGCCCCGTTCCATTGCCGCGGGAGTAGCTTGCGGCGTTGCAATATCCTTTACGCCTTTTGTGGGTTTTCATTTGCTGCTGGCGGCTCTTACGGCCTGGATTATACGCGGCAATATTCTTGCCAGCGCTTTGGGGACGGCGGCAGGAAATCCGTGGACGTTTCCGTTTATCTGGCTGTCGGTTCTCTATACCGGACGCAGGATGTTGGGCGGCGATTATGCGCATTCGGCCCAGGTTGATTTTATTCATTTTTTTGAAAAAGCGACCAGAGCCCTGCTGCATTTTGATTTTGACTTGTTTTTTCAGGATATCTGGCCTATCTTATGGCCTATGATGGTCGGTTGTATTCCTTACTACATTGCGGCATGGCTGGCGAGTTATTATCTGGTGAAGAAGGCTTTGGAGAAAATCGGCGGAAACGGCGGAAAAAAGTTGATGCCGGAAACTGGCAAAAACACTGACGAAGGATTAAGTTAATTATGATTATCGGACTTGGGACAGACATCGTCAATATTGAGCGGATAGCCAAAACGCTGCAAAAGTTTGACGAGCATTTTCTGACCAGAATTTTTACGGCGGAGGAGCTTGAGGCAATTGCCGCCTGCGGAGACGGCGGTAATAAAAAGGCCTGTAAAGCGGCTAAGCTGTTTGCGGCAAAGGAAGCGGCGGTAAAGGCTTTGGGAACAGGTTTTAACGAGGGGATTTCCTGGCAGGAAATTTCAGTCGGTCACGATGCGCTGGGTAAACCGTTGCTGCATTTGACGGGAAAAGCCGGCAACCGGGCCGAGCTTTTGGCTGAGGGAAGAAACTATCGTTGCGCGGTTTCGCTGAGCGATGATTTTCCTTTTGCGCAAGCGGTTGTTATTATTGAAATTTTATAGTTGTGAAAAAATAAAAAATGTATATGATGACAGCAAATAAGAGATTGCTGTTAAACTAAACGAGGCTGTTGATGGATAAAGAAGAAAGTTTTTGGGATACTATTAAAACAGTATTCTATGCAATTTTAATTGCAATTGTAATCAGAACGATTTGGTTTGAACCATTTAAAATTCCATCGGGCTCAATGTATCCGACGCTGTATGTGGGAGATTATCTGTTTGTTTCCAAATATACCTACGGCTATTCCAAACATTCTCTGCCGTGGAGCCTGCCGTTGTTTGAAGGCAGAATTTGGGAAGACGAGCCGGAGCGCGGCGATGTTGTGGTGTTTAAATATCCGCAGGACAACAAGACGGACTTCATCAAACGGGTTATCGGTCTTCCGGGAGATAAAATCAAACTGGAGCGCGGTCGTCTTTTTATTAACGGAGAGATGGTCGAACGCGAGCAGGTCGAGGACTTTACCATTCGCAATGCTTACGGCAGCGCCGAGCGGTATCGTCAGTATATTGAGACGCTGCCCAACGGCAAAAAGCATCGTATTCTGGAATTGTCCGACCATGAGGCTCATGACGATTTTAAGGAAATTGTGGTTCCTCAGGGAAATTATTTTATGATGGGTGACAACCGTGACCGTTCCGATGACAGCAGAGTGAACGTCGGTTTTGTTCCCGCCGAGAATTTGGTCGGCAAAGCACGTTTTCTGTTCTTCTCCCACAACGAGGATGAAGAATGGTACAAACCGTGGAGCTGGCCGAAGAAAATCCGGTGGGACAGGCTGTTTGATTCCATTTCATAATTCAGAGCTTGACCGGAGGGCACTTAATGCTGATTTTGCAGAATGAAAGTGTCCTTGCTTGTCTGTCGGCAGGTTTCGGCACTTTCGCTTTGAGTTTTATTGTCTGTTTTGCAGGGTTGAGTTTTTGCAGATATTTGATTAGGTAAAAAACATGGAAGAATTAAAAAAAATTCTCAAGCACGAGTTCAAAGACGAATCGCTGCTGAAAAAAGCGTTGACGCACAGCAGCGTCAATTCGCATGTAGACGGAAACTATGAACGTCTGGAGTTTTTGGGCGACCGGGTGCTGGGGGTTTCCATCGCCTCGCTTTTATATCGTTTGTTTCCGGGGGAGCCGGAAGGCAGCCTGTCGCAAAGGTTTACCGGGCTGGTGTGCAAAGAGACGGTGGCAATGGTCGGCCGGACGCTGCGGCTGAATGAATTTATGGATGTGGCCAACCGGGAAATCAGGGACAACGAAAATGTGCTTTGTGACGTGTGCGAAGCTGTTATCGGCGCCATTTACATTGACGGCGGCGTTGAAGACGCCATCAAGTTTGTAAACAATCATTGGCGGGAATTGATTGACAAGAACGTTGCGCCCCCAAAAGACGCCAAGACCCAGCTTCAGGAAGTTGCCCATGTAAAGGGGTACGGAGCGCCGGTTTATAAAATGGTCGGGCGTACGGGCAGCGAGCATGAGCCGACGTTTTTCATTTCGGTCAGCCTTAAGGGCGTAGAAGACGCCGTCGGCGAAGGGCGTAATAAAAAATTGGCGGAATTTGACGCGGCCGCCAAGATGTTGCAGAGAATTGAGTAAGAATGGCAAATGAACGCGAAATAAATGTTTCTGACGAGATGCCGACCCGGTGCGGGTTTGTGGCGCTCATCGGTGCGCCTAATGCGGGAAAGTCGACGATTACAAATAACTTTGTCGGTTCCAAAGTTTCCATCGTTTCGCCGAAAGTCCAAACGACCCGTACTCTGGTCAAGGGTATAGGCATATACGAAAATACGCAGATTATCTTTATTGACACGCCGGGTATTTTTAAGCCGAAGCGCCGATTGGACCGGGCAATGGTCGGCTCTGCCTGGGATGGGGTCGGCGATGCGGATATTACGGTATTGGTTGTTGACGCCAAGCGCGGTTTTGACGACGAGACCCGAAGCATTATTGCCAAGCTGAACAAAAACAAGACAGAGGCCGTTTTGGTACTTAACAAAGTGGATTTGGTTCAAAAAGACAAGCTGCTGGGGCTGAGCGCCGCTTTGAATCAGGAGGGCCATTTTAAGGAGACTTTCTTCGTTTCGGCAGAGACCGGACAGTATATGGATGAGTTTTACAAATATTTGGCCGACAATCTTCCAATCAGTCCCTGGTATTATCCGGAAGAGCAGATGTCTGACATGCCGTTGAAAATGCTGGCGTCCGAAATTGTGCGGGAGAAATTGTTTTTGTTCCTGCATCAGGAGCTGCCCTATGCATTGACCGTTGAACCTGAGCTTTGGGAACGGCGGGACGACGGTTCAATTCGCGCTGAAATAACCATATATGTCGAAAGGGACAACCAAAAGGTAATCGTGTTGGGCAAAGGCGGTTCGATGATAAAACGCATCGGGCAGGCGGCTCGAAAAGAAATTGAAGAGCTGTTGGAGGAACGGGTGCATTTGTTTTTGTTTGTGAAGGTTCGCGAAAACTGGCAGGAAGATGCCGGGCGTTATGCCGCCTGGGGCTTGAATTTTAACGCTTGAAAATTAAATTAATCCGGTCACGTGCGGATTAATTTAATTTTTTGGAGTAATATCAATGAAAAAATTGTATATGTTTTTCGCCGCGGTTTTAATGTTGGCAGGGTGTGCCGCCAATCAAAATATGCCGGCGGAATACTGCGGTACGTTCAAAGGAACCCTTCCGGCTGCCAGCGGTCCGGGGATTGAAACGACAATTCAGCTGAACCGTGACTACAGTTTTCTGGAACAGGACGTTTATATCGGAGAAAAGGACGGCATATTCAACAGTCAGGGGTCTTATATGGTTAACGGCGACATCATAACCCTGAAACCGGCCAACGGAGAAGTTTCGTATTACCGGGTTGAAAAAGACCAGCTTCGCCGCTTGGATATGATGAAACGTCCGATTACAGGCGTTTTGGCAAATAATTATATTTTGAAAAAGACAGCCTGCTGCCGTTAGTTTGGTGCCGCTTACAAAAAGCCCCGGTTGAAAAACGGGGCTTTTTTTTTATGTTTAACATCAAAAATTAACCAAGTTTTAAAATTTGGCACGACTATTGCATAGGTAATGACAACAAGTTTTAGATTATCCAAACTATTGGGGAGAATATAATGGATAATACAAATTATATCGCGTTGTCACGCCAGATGGCCTTGTGGAAGCAGATGGATATCGTTTCCAACAATATGGCAAATATGAATACATCAGGCTATAAACAAGACGATGTTTTGTTCAGTTCTTTTATGGTACAGACGCCGGACGCTCAGGGGATAGGGCGCGCGCCGCTGTATTTTACCGAAGATTTCGGAAGTTTTCAGGATTTTTCCGAAGGACCGATTGTTGAAACCGGCAATACTTTTGATTTGGCGTTGAAGGGTGACGCTTTTTTCTGCGTTGATACCGACAGCGGCGAAAGATATACCCGGAAAGGCCAGTTTTCTTTGGATGCCGACGGAAAGTTGGTGACAAACGACGGTGCAGTGGTGCTTTCTGAAAACAACGAACCGTTTTTCTTTGCTCCGGGAGAGAAGGAAATTTCCATAACCGAAAGCGGCGACGTAATGACCGAAAACGGTGTTATCGGCCGGTTGAAACTGGCGAGTTTTGCCGATAACCAGAAATTGATGAAGGTTGCGGGAACAATGTTTGAGAATGTTTCCGGCAATGCCATGCAGGTGGGGCAGAATGATGCGATAGTGGTTCAGGGAGCGGTGGAAAAGTCCAACGTTGAACCGATTGTCGAGATGACCAGACTGGTTAAACTGCAGCGGTCTTACGAGTATGTTCAACAGATGATTGATCAGGAACATGACCGGATTTCCAACACGATTACTACTTATGCGCAGCTGGCGTAATTTTTACAGGGGAATAAAAATATGAGATCTTTACAAATAGGCGCAACCGGAATGCTGGCTCAACAGACGAATGTTGACGTGATTTCCAACAACATCGCCAATATGAACACTACGGCTTATACCAAAAGGAGAGCCGAATTTAACGATTTGCTGTATCAGAACATTATTCGTCCGGGCGCTGTTTCTACCGCGGATCAGACTGTGGTGCCCTCCGGCATTCAGCTTGGTTTGGGTGTCAGAACCGCGGCCGTTTACCGTATTACGGAAGGCGGCGGCCTGACGAAAACCGACAACAGTCTGGATTTGGCAATTCGCGGCAGAGGGTATTTTCAAATTGAACTGCCCGAGGGCAAAGGTACCGGCTATACCAGAGACGGCGCTTTTCAGAGAAACGGAGACGGCGTTATCGTCACTCATGACGGTTACACCGTACAGCCGGAAATTACAATTCCGGACGATGCGGTTGAAATTTATGTTAACGCTTCCGGCGAAGTCTGGGTCAAGCAGGACGGCGAGACCGACGAAGTAAACGTCGGACAGCTAGAATTGGCGACTTTTCCGAACGAGGCCGGTTTGGAAGCAATCGGCAACAATATGTTTACGGAAACTCAGGCGTCCGGTGCTCCGATTTTGGATAATCCGGATACGGAAGGTTTCGGTTCCATTTTGCAGGGGTATTTAATCACCTCTAACGTTAACGCGGTTACCGAAATTACGGAACTGGTTTCCGCTCAGCGCGCATATGAGATGAACTCAAAGATTATTTCAACTTCGGATCAGATGTTGAGCACGATTAACCAATTGAAATAGCTTTAGTTTGAAGGGGAAAAATGTTTAAATTGGGGAAAATAGCTTTATTGGCGATGTTTTTGATTGTTTCGCCGGCACAGGCCGATAATTTGCTGCTGTTGGGCGAAGGCGATATTGCCGAGGCGGTGAAAAAAGAGTTTGTCGAGCAAGGGCTGGAAGATAAAATAGAATTGGAATTTTTCGGCGGACAGACCAGTTTTGCGCTTGAGAACGTCAAGGCAGCCAAAGTTATGATTTCCAAACTCAAGTTTGATGCAACCCAAAACAAGTTTTCTGCGACAGCGGAAATTTTTGCCGACGGCAATCCCTATGCCAAAACCAGCTTGAGCGGCAGGTACTATGTGATGGGAGAAATCTGGGTTCCGGCGGTAAATATTGAAAAAGGCGAGGTCATCAGTGAGGATAAGCTGAAAACGATACCGGTGAGGATGAACCGCATCAAGACTCAGAATATCACGGAACTGAACAAGCTGGTCGGAATGCAGGCAAAGAAAACCTTGAAAGAGGGCAAAGTGATTGCCGATAGGGAAGTCGGGCCGGTTATTCTGATTAAGAAGGGCAAGGTCGTCACTTCGGTTTACAAATCTAAAGGACTGCAAATTACGGCGCGTGCGGAAGCTTTGGAAGACGGTGCCAAGGGGCAGTCGATTGAGGTGATGAACACGAAGAGTTCAAAGAAGTTTTATGCAACGGTTGTCGATGCCGATACGGTAGAAATCGACGGACAGTAATTTGATAGCGGGGAGACTATTGAAATGAACAATTTTAACTATAAATTTTGCCGGGGGGCAGCAGTATTGCTGATGGCGACATCGCTGTCGGGATGCGGTATGTGGTCCAGGCTCCAGCAAGTGGGGCAGGAACCGCCGCTGGCGCCGATAACCAATCCGGTAGAAGCCAAAAATTATGAACCGGTTTCAATGCCGATGCCGCAGGTTAACGATGCAAAAGGCGGTGCAAATTCTTTGTGGAAACCGGGTTCCAGCGGATTTTTCAAAGATTTGCGGGCTTCTAAAGTCGGCGACATCATTACGGTTAAAGTTTCGGCCAAGGACAATGCTTTGATGGAAAACGAGACGGAACAGAATCGCGATGACAATAAAGATACAATGGGAATCGGCGGAATGTTCGGTTATGAAGACTATCTTGACCGGGTGCTTCCGGATGCGGTAAAGCCGTCGGCGTTGGTTGACATCACTTCAAACCGCGAGATTTCCGGCGACGGTAAAATCGACCGTAAAGAGAAAATTGAGATGACGATGGCTGCAATTGTGACACAGGTTTTGCCGAACAATAATCTGGTGATTGAAGGTACGCAGGAAATCCGGGTTAACTATGAGCTGCGTCAGTTGACCGTGAGAGGAATTATCCGCCGGGCAGACATCAGCTCGGACAATACGATTGAATCAAGCAAAATAGCCGAATTGCGCGTATCGTACGGCGGTAAAGGCGTGATTTCGGATGTTCAGCAGCCGAGGTACGGACGGCAGATTTTGGATATCATTGCTCCGTTCTAAAGTGATTGCTTGACGGATTCCGGGCAGTTCAGCGCTAAGACGGCTTTGTTTATCTATCCGGCATTTGTAAAAAAAAAACGGTGCTTTTGATGTTGTGACGAGTTCCCCTATTATTATGTTTCCCCAACTTTTAAGGAAAAATCTCCCCATTTTTTCTTAAAACAATACACAGTTCCAGAAGGAACTGCATTTTCCCCGAGGGCTGCCTTTTGCTTATTTTCCCCAAATAAAGGCAGTTCTCACGGGAATAACTTGAAAATAACAGTTTAAAAAGTGACACAATTGATTATATTAACTTTGAATAAAAAGATTCATTGGTAAGGAAGCTACAATGGTTAAAACCACAAATCAAATTAAGGACGCAGAGACGGAGGCGGCAATTTTGCTTAACAGCGCGATGGCTTTGTCTAAAGCGTCCATCAGTAATGACGAGAAATTAAAGCTGATTACTTTGGATAACAATTTGAAACTGTGGGTAGAGATAGAAACATCGCTTAAAAGCGCAAAGAATTTGCTTCCCGACGACATTAAATCCAATTTAATGAAGTTATCAAAGTATGTTGAACGCCTTACTCTTTCCAAAGGCGTGGCAATGAGCAAGTCTGATTTTGACAGCCTAATCAACATTAATATGCAGATTTCGGAAGGATTGTTGGAAGCCGTTAAAAACTATCTGGCTAAAGAAGAGGCGTTTTCTCTGCTCAAATGCGCGGTAGATTTGTCTTCGGCCCGAGAGAACAACAATGTTGAGGCTTTAGTCACCGCATTGGACAACAATCTTAAACTGTGGGTTTATATCAAAACCCTGGCAAAGTCCAAAGACAACAATCTGCCGTCTGAGACCAAGGACAACCTGATAAAGCTTGCCGATTATGTTTCCGGCAAGACTATTGAGGTGGGCCGCGACATAGACAATATTAACGACAAGGCTCTGGACAGTATGATTATGACTAATCTGCAAATTTCGGAAGGTCTTATCAGCAATCAGAAAATTGCTTAGACGAACCTGTTTATGTCAAACCCCTCTTTTGTATCGTTTGTTTTCGGCAAGGCGATTCAAATGAGGGGTTTTTGTTTTATAAAGCGAGGACACAACGAACTGGGCGACTGCCATCCTTAGTGCCGCCGTCCACGTTGCCGTCGGACGGTCTGACGACCCACGCGCGGGTGCCGCTGCTGGTGGCCTCGGACGAAGACCAATAATAGCTGGACGAAATTTGAGTTTTCGACAATTTCTGTAAACCAAGGTTGATTGCACCATAGCTATAACTCATCGCTTTCAACTCACCCGCTGCCGGCAAATACCAACCGCTCGAGCCTTTGCCGCTCGATACCGCTGAAAACGTATTACAATAGTTTGCTGCTGGGTGCGTCTGACTGTCACTAACCAAGCACTGAGTATTAACACGACCGTTCATATCAGCTGAGGCTGCACCGCGGTCCATATCACCAAGACAAGAAACATTATAACCATAACCGCCCCATGTTTGATTACTTTCCGTCAAGGCTACTGCAAATCCGGTACTGCCGTTCACATAGGCCACAATACCAACCGGCGTCTTGCTGGCTATCACGTTGTCTGATATCGTGCCGTCTGAATACAAAATATCGCCTGGCTTTGGGACATAAATTTTCTCTTTGCAGAAGACTTTAGAGGTGTCAAAGGGACAACGGATAATGTCGCCTTCACAATTGTCTTCCGATTTGGTAAAACCAAGCGTGGCACAGTTGTTGGCAACACAGGTTTGGGCGGCGGCAGAGCCAGCCAGCAGAGAAAAACCGGCGGCCAGCAGAGTTGAAGTTATCATATTCATCTTAAAATTCATTGTTTTTCTCCCTAATTAAAATCGAGACAGGCTTTTTTGCTGCTGTCGAACGGGCAGCCGATTGCAGTCAGTCCGCCGCTGCATGAAGATTTCGTATATCCCAGTGTAGCGCAATTCAGAGTGGCCGGTTTTCCGCACCAGAAAGTATCGGTGTTGACATAACCGCTGACACAGGACTGGAATTTATATTTCGGAGTATTGTCGCGACATCCCGGCGTACAGCTGGTGAATGTGGCGTGGGCAATAGATTCTGACGAGAACGGATAATTAGCGTTGGTACAATCGGCATTCGGGATACAGGTCTTGCACTCGGTGCACTTGCTGCATGAATTGATGGAAGCGCAACCGTAATCGCAATCTTTAGAAGTAATTGCACAGTCAGGGCGAATGGTACAAGCGTTGTAATATCCCCCGCAGGAGGTTCCCGATACTTCATATTCCCCGGAGCAATTGGAAGAATTGTATTTAAATTCAGACTTGCAGACACATTGGTTATATTTACCCTCACAAGATGCTCCTGCTGTTGTGTAGTTGCCGGAACAATTGGATGAAGTATATTTAAACTCAGACTTGCAGACACAGGCGTTATAGTTGCCGCCGCAGGAAGTCCCGGAGAGCTGATATTCTCCGTTACAGTTGGTAGAATTGTATTGAAACTCTGACTTACAGGTACAAGCATTATACTTACCGTCACAACTACCGCCGGACGGGGTGTAGTTTCCCGAACAATTGGAAGAGGTGTATTGGTATTCGTCCTTACAACGACAGTTAACGTGACATTTGAGAGAAGAAGTCACATTGTAGTTATACTTTGAACAGGTATATTTGTCATCAATATTGGAAGGCGTATGCATTCCGTAGTTTTCTTCGCAGTTTCCGCCAATATCGCCACCGCCGACATCATCGGAAGAACCACGGCTGATATTTTTACCAAGATAATCGGGGAGCCAGTAGATACCGGCGACTTTGAGGCTGGAAGTGGAAGCAAACGGCTGAGGCAATAATGACATTGGTGTGAAATGTGGGTTAACAGGGACTTCTGCAAATGAAGAGGAAGCGAATAAGAACATCGCCGCCGCAGTTAAGATTAAAGAACTGATGTGTTTCATAAGCGTCATCCTTGCCAAAATAAAACCTGAGCCGTTTGCTTCAGTTTTTATTTTATCAAAGAAATAAGCATTTGTAAATGACTTATTGCATAGGGTGGACGGAAATTTTTATACACACGACAGGCTTCGGCAGTTGTAAAGTTGCGTTAAAGACAATATAAATGCAGATAGGGAAATGGAGAATTATCAATGATTTTTTCAAAATTTGAGAGACTGGTCGCCAAGAGATATTTGCGCGCCAAGCGAAAAGAAGGTTTTATATCCGTTATCACCGGTTTCGCTTTTACTGGAATAGCCTTGGGTGTGGCGACGCTGATTATCGTTATGTCGGTGATGAACGGTTTTCGTCATGAACTGTTGTCACGCATTTTGGGTATTAACGGCCATATCGGCCTGATGTCGCCTTTGGGCTATCCTTTTAACAATTATAAGGAGGCCATTCAGGAGCTGGCAGACATCAAGCATGTCAAAATTGTCATACCGATGATTGAAAACCAATTGCTGGTTACGGCCGGAAAAGCGGCCGAGGGGGCAATGATACGCGGTATTGACGCTAAGGATTTGGTTAAAAAGCCGATTTTGAAAGACAGCCTGAAAAATGTGAATATGGAGGATTTTCACGGTGACAACGTGATTATGGGTATTCGTCTGGCAACCAAGATGGGCGTTGTTCCCGGGGACAAAATAACCCTGTTGTCGCCCAACGGCAAAGTGACCGCTTTCGGTACGGTTCCGCGAATGAAATCTTATCAGGTGATAGGTACGTTTGAAGTCGGTATGTATGAATATGATTCCAATTTTATTTTTATGCCGCTTGACGCCGCACAAAAATATTTCGGGCTGAACGGCGCGGTAACGCATATTGACGTAACGCTGGACAATGAAGAAATGCTCAAACCGGTACGCAAAACAATAGAAGAAAGTGTCGGTGCGGGCGCTTACGTTTATGACTGGAAGCAGACCAACGCCGCTTTTTTCAATGCAATTGCGGTTGAGCGCAACGTAATGTTTTTAATTCTGACGCTGATTATTCTGGTGGCGGCTTTTAACATTATTACGGCGCTGATTATGCTGGTGAAAGACAAAGGCCGGGATATTGCGGTGCTCAGGACTATGGGGGCGACCAAAGGCATGGTGATGCGTATTTTCTTTATGGACGGCGCTTTTGTCGGCGTGGTGGGAACGACCATCGGCCTGATTTTAGGATTGTTGTTCTGCCATAATATCGAGAATGTCCGTCAGTTTTTACAACATTTGACGGGAAGGGATTTGTTCTCGGCAGAGATTTATTTTCTGTCGCAGCTGCCGGCCCGGGTTGATACCGCCGAAGTCATTTTGGTGGCGGGAATTTCCTTGCTGCTGTCATTTTTAGCAACTTTATATCCGGCATATCGTGCCGCAAAATTTGATCCGGTGGAGGCTTTGCGTTATGAGTAGGGAAGAAACGCCAACTTTGGAACTGAGAAACGTTTACCGCAGTTTTAAGCAGGGCAGTCAGACTTTGGAGGTTTTGCGGGGAATTAACCTTAATATTGAAAAAGGCGAAATCGTGGCGCTTATCGGTCCTTCCGGTTCCGGAAAATCGACGATGCTGCAAATTGCCGGACTGCTTGAAAAGCCGACAAAGGGCGAGATTTATCTGAATGGTCAGAAATGCAGCAAACTGGGCGATATGATGCGGACAGGCCTGCGCCGGGATTATTTGGGGTTTGTTTACCAGTATCATAATTTGTTGGCTGATTTTGACGCGACCGAAAATGTTATGCTTCCCCAACTGATAGCCGGTGTGGGTATGGCAGAGGCAAAGGCAAAAGCGGAATGGCTGTTGAAGCGTTTGGGGCTGGAAAAACGATTTAAGCATCGTCCGGCGGAAATGTCCGGCGGCGAACAGCAGCGTGTAGCCATAGCGCGGGCTTTGGCTAATGCTCCGAAGCTTTTGCTGGCGGATGAACCGACCGGGAATCTGGATCCCAAGACGGCTGAAATCGTTTTTGGCGAGCTGTTGTCTATTGTTAAGGAAACCGGGCTGTCGGCGTTGATTGCGACGCATAACTTTGACTTGGCCGACCAGATGGACCGCAAGGTCAGGCTGGAAGAAGGCAAGTTGGTTGATATGCGGGCGGCAAAGTTTGTCAGCGACAAGAACTTTTATTAGGGAGAAGCAGAATGATGGAAAAAGAGCAGAAAAAAAACGTGCATCCGGTTTTGTCCGGCCTAAAGCTTGGAATCCTGCTGCAATTTGGCGGAATGGGGCCGATTTGCCTGCTGTTGTTTCAGTTGGCGGCAATCCTGCCTTTTAAAAGCGTGGCTTCGGGCATTGCCGCGGTGACTCTGGCCGATGCGGTTTATATCCTGATTTCGTTGCTGGGAATAGTCGGCATTATCAAACAAGTAAAGAGGACGTCGGAATTTTTTAAGAAAATCAACGGCGTGATTATTGTTTATCTGGGATTGTCCTTTGCGTTGATGAGTTTTACCGACCGCGTCTCTTATCTGGATATGTATGACTGGGGCAGCCGCAGCGTGTTTGTCGGCGTTTTGTTGTTGACGATGCTCAATCCGGTGACAATCATTTGTTATACAGGGGTTTTCAATGCGAAGGTGATGGATTTGAAAATGTCTAATCGCGGATTGTTTCAATTTGGTTTCGGGACCTTGCTGTCAACGCCGATATTTATGACCTTTGTTGTTGTTCTGGGGTCTCTGGGCGGAAAATTTCTGCCGGATATGGTGGTTAACATTATGAATCTGGTTGTGGGCTGTCTGCTGGTGTTCTGGGGATTGCGTTATATTTTTCCGCAGTTTGAGCTTAAGCCGGGAAAAAAGGAAAAATAACAAAATCCCCTTGATGCACAGGCATTCAAGGGGATTTTCTTATGACTGGCGTATCCGTTGGACCAATAAAAATCCCCTGTTAAGCGAGGCTTAGCAGGGGAGTTGCAAGAATGAAAACTACTTTTTCAGTTGGTTTTTCAATTTTTCTTTGGCATCGGCAGCTTCCATTTTGGCATCAATCGCAGCATCCAACACTTTGTATAAGTTTTGGTTGTTTTGCTTTATCAGGCTGTCAAGAACCACAAGCTTTTTTTCAACTTTGACTTTGTCCTTGGCAAACTGTCGGATTGATGTTGCCTGATTGCGGTTTTGGACAAGCAGGGCGCCGCAGGCGATTGCAAGAAGAACGATGGTAGTCCACAGTAAGGGGACTGATTTTAATAATTTCATTTTTTTTAAATTTTAAAGTTAGACATTAATTTAAGAATAATAAAAATATGATGGAACGGACGTTATCTCTTTTTGATAAAAAATGCAAGTTTAAAGTAAGAAAATGCTTGCAATCAGGATGTTTAAATAGTATAAACGCGGCTGAACAGAGTGGTGCGGGCTAATTGGCATGCCTGGCGACTCCTTATGAATCCAATGATGTAATTTATAGAAAGGGATTAAAATGCCTAAATTAAAAACCAAAAGCGCGGTTAAGAAACGCTTTAGCGTTACCGGTACCGGCAAACTGAAAAGAAACTTTGCGTTCAAGAGACACTGCCTCTTCTGCAAAACCCAGAAAATGAAAAGACAAGCTCGCGGTACAACATTGTTAGCCAGTGTTGACGTTCAGATTGTTAAAAAGTTTTTACCATATTTGTAGGGAGAATGAAGAATGTCTCGTATTAAAAGAGGTGTAACAGCCCACGCTCGTCACAAAAAAGTTTTCTCTATGGCTAAAGGCTACAGAGGCCGTTCCAAAAACGTTTTCAGAGTTGCCATTGAAAAAGTAGAGAAGGCTTTACAGTATGCTTACCGCGACAGAAGAACCAAGAAAAGAAACTTCCGCAGTTTGTGGATTCAGAGAATCAATGCTGCTTCTCGTCTGCACGATATGACCTATTCCCGATTTATGAGCGGGCTCGCCAAAGCTGGTATTGAGCTTGATCGTAAAGTATTGGCCGATATCGCTGTTAAAGAGCCCGAAACTTTTGCAAAATTGGTTGACCAAGTTAAGGCTGCTTTAAGCAAGTAACAAATTCTGAAAGTTTATGTAAAAGAGTCGACTTGAGCAATCAGGTTAGACTCTTTTACTGTTTTAAACAGTCAGTCCAGAATTTATATATGGTGGAAAAATGGAAAATTTAGAAAATTTAAAAAACGAATTGGTGGCGCAGATTAACGGTGCGTCGGACATTAAGATGCTGGAAGAGGCCAGAGTTGCCATTCTCGGCAAAAAGGGGCGCATTACCGAAATGATGAAGGGATTGGGAGCGCTTTCGATTGAAGAGAAAAAAGAAATGGGCAAGGGACTGAACATTCTCAAGTCGGAGGTTGAAAACGCGTTGGAAAACCGCAAGGCCGAGCTGGAGGCAAAAGAGCTGAATGCCAAGCTGGCTCAGGAAAAAATTGACGTGACCCTGCCGTGCCGTCCGGAAAACCAAGGACGTATTCATCCGGTGAGCAAAATTTATGAAGAGGTTGTCGCCATTTTCGGGCAGATGGGATTTGAGGTTGCCGAAGGGCCGGACATTGAAGACCAGTTTCATAACTTTAATGCGCTGAATATGCCGGCAAACCATCCGGCTCGTCAAATGCAGGACACTTTTTACATTCCTAATCCGGACAGCGCCGATTTTGACGACAGTTTTGTGGTCAGAACCCATACCTCTCCGGTGCAAATCCGCACAATGGAAAATAAGAAGCCGCCTATCCGCATTATAGCGCCGGGACGCACTTACCGTTCGGATTATGATGCCACCCATACCCCGATGTTCCACCAGGTCGAGGGTTTGGTGATTGACAAGAACATTACGATGGCGCACCTGAAAGGCTGCTTGTATGATTTTGTAAAAGCTTTTTTTGAGCTGGATGAGATTCCGGTTCGTTACCGGCCTTCATACTTTCCGTTTACCGAGCCTTCGGCAGAAATGGATATCGGCTGTAAAAAGAGCAAGACCGAACTGAAAATCGGTGCCGGAACTGACTGGCTGGAGATTTTGGGCTGCGGTATGGTTCATCCTAACGTTTTGCGCGCCGGCGGTATTGACCCTGACGAGTATCAGGGGTTTGCTTTCGGCGTCGGCATTGACCGTTTGGCGATGCTGAAATACGGTATTCCTGATTTGCGTACCTTTTTTGAATCTGACGTCAGATGGCTCAAGCATTACGGATTTGTTCCGTTGGACGAGTCTTCAATGACCGGGGGATTGAGCAATAACGGAGGATTGGCACGATGAAATTTACATTATCTTGGTTAAAAGAACATTTGGATACGAACGCGTCCGTAGAAGAGATTGCGGAAACATTAACAAAAATCGGCTTGGAGGTTGAAGAAGTTTTCAACCCTGCCAGCAAGTTAGACGGTTTTGTTACAGCAAAAGTTGAAACTTATGAACGCCATCCGGATTCCGACCATCTCGGTTTGCTATGCGTGAATGACGGCAAGCAAAAGCTTCAGGTCGTGTGCGGGGCGCCAAACTGTCATCAGGGGATGGTCGGTGTTTTTGCTCCGGTAGGTACGGTTATTCCGATGTATAATGAGAAACTGACGGTGGGCAAAATTCGCGGCGTCGAGAGTTTTGGCATGATGTGTTCGGAGAAAGAGCTGGGCATCGGCGAGGATCATAACGGCATTATAGAATTGCCGGAAGATACTCAAATCGGCGTTCCTGCCGCAGAAGTTCTGGATATTGATCCGGTGATTGAAATTTCCATTACGCCCAACCGGGCCGAGTGCCTGGGCGTACGCGGCGTTGCACGGGATTTGGCCGCCGCCGGTTTAGGAAAATTGAAACCGCTTAATATTTTAAAGAAAAACGGCAGTTTCAAGAGTCCGGTTAATGTAAGAGTTGAAGATTTTAAGGCCTGCCCGACTTATGTCGGCCGGTATATCAGAGGCGTCAATAATAAAGCCGAAACTCCGAAATGGATGAAAGACCGTTTGACCGCCGTTGGCCTGCGTTCAATTTCGCCGTTGGTCGACATCACCAATTATATCAACTATGATGTGGCACGTCCGTTGCACGTTTTTGACGCAGACAAGCTCAAAGGCGACATTACCGTGCGGATGGCCAAAGACGGTGAAAAGTTTGTTTCTCTGGAAGAAAAAGAGTATGCTCTGGACAGTAAGTCTCTGGGCATTTGCGATGATGAGGGCGTACAGTGTCTGGGCGGCATTATGGGCGGTCAGGCCAAAGGATGTTGCGAAGATACCAAAAACGTCTTTTTGGAATGTGCCTTGTTTACACCGGAATGCATTGCGCGTACCGGTCGTCATTTTCAGATTGATTCCGACTCCCGCTATCGTTATGAGCGCTGGGTTGACCCTAAATCCAATGTTTTAGGGTCGGATTATGCCACGCAGATGATTTTGGATATTTGCGGCGGCGAGGCTTCGGAAATTATGATTGCCGGCAGCGAAGACTGCGAGCCCAGGGTTGCTTATATTCGTCCGTCGCGGATGAAAGACTTTGCCGGCGTGGACGTTTCCAAAGAAAAAATTATGGAGATATTGAATCAACTTGGTTTTGCAACTTCCGAAGAAAACGGAAAAATTAAAGCGGTATCTCCGACCTGGCGCGGTGATATTGAGGGTGAGCATGACTTGGTTGAGGAAGTTGTCCGGATGATTGGTTTGGACAATATTCCGGCAGTTTCTTTGCCGCATAACAAGTTTCCGAAACAGACGCTGACTCCGGCGCAACGTCGTGTGGTTACGGTAAAGCATGAACTGGCAGCCCGCGGAATGTTGGAAACCGTGACTTGGAGTTTTACAGATTCCAAGCTGGCAGAAGTTTTCCGCAATGGCAGGGAAGCGGTTAAGCTGTATAATCCGATTACGGCGGAACTGGATGAGATGCGTCCGTCAGTTTTGCCCAATTTGTTGTTGGGACTGAAGAACAATATTGCCCGCGGTTATGCCAATGTTTCGCTGTTTGAGGTCGGGCCTGCTTTTTACGGCCGTAAACCGGGGGAGCAGAATCTGGTTGCCGGCGGCATTCGTTCCGGTATGACTTCGAAAAAAAGTTGGTTTGGCGAGCAGCGGGCTTATGACGTGTTTGACGCCAAGGCTGATGCTTTGTCCGCAATCGCCGCAGCCAATGGCCCGTTTGAGAATGCCCAAATCAGTTTGGACGCTCCGGGATATTATCATCCCGGACGCAGCGGGGCTCTCCGCCTGGGTAAAAACGTGATTGCCTATTTCGGCGAACTGCATCCGGCAGTTACCAAAATGTTTGGAATTAAACAGCGGGTGGTTGCGTTTGAGGTGATTCTTGACAATATTCCGCTGCCGCGTGTCAGCAACGACAAAGCTCGCAAGAAACTTGAGTTGTCACAGTTCCAGCCGGTGGACAAGGATATGGCCTTTGTGATGAACAAGGACGTTAAGGCGACGGATGTGATTGCCGCGGCTCGTAATGCCGATCGCAATCATATTACCGAAGTTCGCGTTTTTGACGTTTATGAGGGCGAGAATCTTCCCGCAGGCAAAAAATCTCTGGCTCTTGCCGTAACCTTCCAACCCTATGAAAATACTTTCAGCGACAAAGATATTGAAGTTTTGATGCAGAAAGTAGCGGTTGAAGTAAATAAGAAGGTGGGAGCGGAGTTACGCGACAAATAAAAAAGGTTGTATAATACTTCATCTAAAGCGGTTCTATCAAGGTTCGAAAAATTCATGTACTAGCGTGTACACTAAAATTTTTCTCACTTTCAGAACCGCTTTATCTAAAGCATTCTCCAACCTTTTAAAAAAAAGGATTGTATAATATTCATTTGAAGTCGGTTCTATCAAGGTTCGAAAAATTCATGTACTAGCGTGTACACTAAAATTTTTC
>OJOH01000059.1_pt1 | contig 96217 bp, 97 predicted proteins | sample 1598201 | NCBI WGS metagenome assembly OJOH01 (sample SAMN03922462, study PRJEB24848) | human gut metagenome | isolation source: stool sample | host: Homo sapiens | place: Germany | collected 2009-11 | reverse complement strand
GTTATTCCTGCAAGGTTGATCCCTGTTACGGTTTGGAAAACAAGTCTTGCGACTATGGATGTCAGACCTACTACAGCCAGTGTTCGTCTAAATGCCAATCTTGCAAAACTTGCTCTAAGGTTTGCGAAAGCGGATACTCCACCACGGCATGTACGTCGTCACAGGTAATCGTTGACAGCTCTAAAAAGAATGAGTGCGGTGATACCTGCTATAAATGCAGAGCCAAAGATGACAACTGCCCGTCCGGTTATCAGGCTTCGGCTTGCTCGTCAACTCAGGTCCAGACCGGAACCCAAAAGACGGAAGCGGGTTCGACCTGTTACGCCTGCCGGGCCAAAACCTGTACCGACTATAACAGCGCTTATGTCTCCAGTGTTCCGTCAGGACAAACCTGTACGACGGTTACCTCGTCAACAGTCGGAGGTTTAACCTGTTACAAAGATTGTAAAGCGGCTAACCTGACCTGCGAAGATTGGGTTAAAGCCAACTATCCTGACTTCAGCATATCTACCGGCGGCTCTTATGTTTCGGGCAGCGGCAAGGTAATGCTGACCGGAAATGTTACCACGACAAGCCCCGTTACCATCAGCGGAATGGTTGTCGGACCGGCTTACTTTAACTATGATAAATGTAAAGCCAAGAGTACGCCGACGATTTCCGTTACCAATATTGACTATGACGGTGTTACCTTGAACGGTGGTACTTTGGCCAATGTCAACGTTGAATATGATCCGGTTTCTTATACTGAAAACGGTTCAAGCCACGCGTTTTGTCAGTACTACGGCTATTGCAACTCCTCGATGGATTCATATACGGCTCAGAGTTTTTATAATACCATCAAGGGTTCAATGGGCTATTCAAGTTGCAGCAGTTACGGCGACATCTGTTCTGTCCTGCAATCGTCAACCGGTTGTGTGGATTACAACAGTAATTTCCAAAGCTGCGATACAATGTCTTACGGCAGCTGTTCCTGCTCGTCTGCAGCACAGGCGCTGTGCCGTAGTTCATATTTGCGCAATTTGTGCAAAAACAATGAACATTCAGCCTTGGCCGGCTACGGAACGTTAAAAGATTCCAAGATTAATTCCCAAAAGCGGAATATCGAAGTTGTGGTATATCCTGACGGCGGTACCTTGACAATTGAGGGAACCGTCAGCGTATACGGCTTGTCGCGCTCAACGCCGCTGCGTATTGGTGACAATGCTTATACGAATACCGCAATTTCAAGACGCTCGGCCAAATTGATCATTAACGGCACCTTGGAACTGCTGGCCGGCAGAGATTTGTACTACTCGGCAAACGGTCAGGTTATCGTAAACGCTTCAGGTACTCTGAAAATTACCTACGGCGATTGGGGCGGTATTATGTTTAACTATGCCTCCAGCAGCCTGCCGATGGAAGTTTACGGTAAACTTGATATTTCTTCCAACGGTTCCGGCGGCAAGTACGCCAATGACCTTGAATTTACTTGGAACGGTAAAGGTATCCTTAAAGCCCGCAGTGGCTCCTGCATTAAGTTGCAGAACGGCGGCGGCGGAAGCAACGGCGGTTCCGGTACGTTCAGCTTTGAATCGGGAGCCCAGCTCAGTATGAAAGGCAGCTGTAAGAAAGCAAGCAGTTCGGGAAGCTATACAGTCAAAGATAACCCGAGCAACACTTTGTACGGCGCATTTACCTCTCATCCGAGCGGATTTAGCGGCTCTTGCTCAAACTGCTATTAAACGCAGACCGTAAAACAACAAAACCCCGGACTCAACATCCGGGGTTTTGCCTTTGCAAAAAAACTAATCTTCGCGTGGTTTGGCAATCTGTTCGACGTCACTCGGAAAGTTAACGTCCAGAAATTTATTGTCGTCACTTATTTCCACCAAATTGGTGTAATCGGAATGCTCCATAAAAACCGGCCGTATCATGGCATTTTCGGGAACAATGTCCGCCTTGTCGAACAACGCGCTTCCCCACAAAACGGGGTTTGACTTTTGTCCGTGATGAGTAAACATACATAACTGTTTTTCCTGTCCGCGTTTAAAGGAGGCAATTAACAGGTTGATGTCTTTTTCCGTAATATTGGGCATATCCGCAGGTATGATAACGGCACCTTCGCAAAAACTGGGAATGGATTTGAGCCCCAGAGCGATAGAGGTTTTAATGCCGGAACGGTAAGCCGGATTATAAAGAATATTGACGTCGATGTTTTCCAATATCTCCTGCATTTCGGCATCGTGATAGCCGGTAACGACAAACACCGGACTGGCTTCCGAGCGGATGGCGGCATTGACGGCGTGCATAAACAACGGTAGTCCGTCTTTGGTCTCAATCATAAGTTTGTTGCGGCCGCTTCGGCTGCCGATTCCCGCCGCCAAAACGACGGCGCCAACGTTAGCGTGTTCTGCCGTGTTGCCTTGGTTATGGGCCATAATCAAAGAAGATTTGTATTTGGCGTCAAGTTTGCCGCCGTTTGCCAGAAAAACGCTTTGATGCCGTGAGAAGTCAAATTTGTTAAGCTTGTCTGCATATATGGCTTGTTTGATATAGCGGTTAATCATTGAAATGTCCGCTTTATCATAGTCATAGGGTAAAACGATTATTTTCTGTTTTCTTTTTTCGGCAATCAACAAATCAGAGGCTCCGATTTGAGGAATATGCTGACTGACAATCTCATCGACGATTTTATTTATCGCCGCCGGCAGAACGTCGCTTTCGCAGGAAGTCGGAGCGCCGCCGAGAATAAAGATGATGTCGTGTGCGGTATTGAGGGCGTTTTGCAGTGCATCGGCAACCGCTTCAACGTCATATGCGGCGTTGAACTCGTCAATAAAGTCTAGCTGTAAGGAGGCGAATTCTTTTACCAAACGCTTTACAACATTGGTAAAATGACGGGTTTCTTCTTTTGTGTCCTGCACTTTGGCATAAATCAGGCCAACCTTTAACGGGGCAAAGGGGACAGTTGAAATAAGTTCTGAATTTCCCGACAGCCTGAAGATTAGGTCATCGACCTCTGCCTGGGGAATAATCGGCAGGGTTAGTTCCAACGCGGCGATAACCTCGCCTTCTTTTACCTGAGAATAAGGCTCAATCGTGTTCAGTATGATGTTTGGATGAAGCCTGTTGAATTTGGCGACCCGGTCCTCGTTGTTGACGAATATGCCGTTAACGGTGGAAATAATGCGGCATATTCCCTGTTCGTCAATCGTATAAGCGGAGTTGTCTCCGCAGAGCTTTGCCGCAATAATGCCGAGCGCCGTTTGGTAACTGATGTCGCCGTCATCCATAACGGCGCCGAAAATACGGCGGACGTCATGCATTTTGAAAATAAGGATGTCTTCCTTCGTAAGGGCATGGCCTTTTTCATAAATCTTGGAGCCGAATTTGATAGAGGCAAACAAACGTACGTTTTCAGCCAGATTGATGTCAAACTCTTCGCATTTCATCACATAATCCTGCATATTTGATGGTTAAAAGACAGTATAATGAAATAAGTTTAACAAAAATAAAAGAAAGGGAAAGAATTTAATTCCTCTCCCTTTCTTTTATTTAGAACGTATGCCTGCCGACAATCAGGTGTCCCTGATATATCCGAACAAAGGCGCCGTTTCCGGTGACATCCACCACGACCTTCTGCATTTTGCGGTTGGTAACGGCATTGTAGGATTTTTTGTCACCGTAGCGGGTCTTGTCCACACGGTCATATGCAATCCAACCCTCTCCGTCATATTGAAATACGTCAATATAACGGCCGTTGTTTTGTAATCTTAACGTACCGAGTTGTACGGAATACGTATACGTGGTACGGGAAGATTTGTTAACCAGAGCGCCGGAATTGCGATCAATCCGCGATGTTACCGGGCCGGTTGCATTTACGAACCTTTCAACCTGGCGCAGTGCTCTTACTGAGTTGTCACCGGTTTCAATTATGGTTGCACATGATGTCATTGTGAGCATCATAATGCAGAGAAAAAATAAGTTTTTCATATTTATTTGTTTTTTTAATAATTATCTTAATAAGTTGTGTCAATGAATTAATTATAGCAAATTTTGGACTTTATGTCCAGATTAAAGAAAACGTCCGTTATAAGACATATTTACAGCCGTACAGAAATGTTATATCATCAATCGGATTAAATCAGACTTGATGAGGATATAATGGAAAATCAAGAATACAATGACTTTGACATTGCCGCGATGAGCGAAGCGGTTAAAATGTCCGGCACGGCATTAACTCAGGGGCAGCAGCCCAGCGGCGGACCTTTCGGTGCCGCAATATATAAAAACGGCAAATTGATTGCCGCAAGCTATAACCATGTTCTGTCCGACAATGATCCTTCGGCGCATGGCGAGGTATATACCATACGTGAAGCCTGCAAAGCCCTGAATACCTGGGATTTGTCAGACTGCGTGCTCTATACCAGCTGCGAGCCTTGTCCGATGTGTCTGATGACCAGCAAGTGGGCCAACATCGGCAAAATTTATTTTGCAGCAACGCGAAAAGACGCGGCGGAAATCGGTTTCCGGGATGATGAACTTTATGAAATGCTAAAGCCCGGCGTTTATGGAATTCAGATTAAAGAATGCCGGGACGAAGCCGTACGCATAATGCGGGAATGGCATCACCGTTTCGGCGCGGACAGCCAATACTGAAAAAAGGGGAAAGCTTTATGTTTTCCCCTTTTTTGTTTGTTCTGCAGCCTTATTTTTTGGCATTGATAATTTTTAAAGCATCATCCAACGTCGGTTCCTTGTCTTTAAACTCTTTAGGCAGGGCATAATTGGTTTTGCCGCACTTCAGATACGGACCGTAACGGCCGCTCATTAAGACAATGTCCTGTTTGTTGGCCGGATTAATGCCGAGAGATTTGCCCTGAGGACGCTCTGCAACATTGGCCAGAATCTGCTGAGCGCGTTCCAAGGTGATGTTAAAGATGTTGTCAGCGCCCGTCAGTGACTTTGATTTGCCGCCTTGCTTGATGTAGGGGCCGAACTTGCCGACGTTGACCTGTATCCCTTCTCCGAGGTCAAAGGGCAGACTGAGCAGCCGCGTGGCTTGCTCAAGCGTCAACTCTTCCGGAGCAATGTTTTTCGGCAATGCCGAACGCTTGGGCTTTTCCGTCGTTGCCGTAGCGTCTTCACCGAGCTGCAAATAAAAACCGTAAGGGCCTTTTTTGAGATAAATGTTCATCCCGTTCATTTCGCCGATGACTTTTTCCTCTCCGGGTTTTACCTGAGGCGTTGCCGCCGCTTCTTCGTCCGAAGTGTCAACCAAAGGTTTGGTATATTTGCATTCCGGATAATTGGAGCAGCCGATAAATGCGCCGAATTTGCCCAGCTTGATGCTCAGACGGCCTTTGCCGCATTCCGGACATACTCTCGGATCGCTTCCGTCCTCGCGCGGCGGGAACAGGTGGAACGACAACACTTCGTCAATCTTGTCGATAACTTCGCTGATTTGCAGCGGCTTGACGGCATCAATGTTTTTAATGAACTTAACCCAGAAACCGCCCAGCAGCTTTTTCCATTCCATTTCGCCGGCAGAGACGTTATCCAGATATTCTTCCAGCTGTGCCGTAAAGTCGTATTCCACATACTTTTTGAAAAAGTTTTCCAAAAAGACGGTCACAATGCGGCCGCGGTCTTCCGGAATAAAACGCAGTTTTTCAACCCGAACGTATTTTCGTTCCTGCAATACCGCAATAATGGAAGCATAAGTGGACGGACGTCCGATTCCCAGTTCTTCCAGTTTTTTCACCAGACTGGCTTCGGTAAAACGCGGCGGCGGCGTAGTAAAGTGTTGTTCCGGCGTAATTTCGCCTTTGTCGACGGCTTCGCCGACGGTTACGTTGGGCAGAATGCGGTTTTCGTCATCATCGTCGCTGTCGTCTTTGCTTTCCTGATACAGCTTGAGAAAACCGTCAAATTCGATTACCTGGCCGTTGGCGCGCAGCATAATTTTGGTATCGGCGGAAACCGCGTCGATGACTACTTTGTCCAAAACCGCAGGGTTCATCTGGCAGGCAACGGTACGTTTCCATATAAGCTCATACAGCTTATATCCGTCAGTGTCGAGTTTTGCTTCCATTTTCTTCGGCGTATTCATAACGTCCGAGGGACGGATGGCTTCGTGCGCTTCCTGAGCGTTTTTCGACTTGGTTTTATATTCTTTTGCCGATTTGGGCAGGTAAGCTTCGCCAAAATATTTCAAAATTGCATCTCGGCAGGCGCTGACGGCTTCTTGCGACAGGTTGACGGCATCGGTACGCATATAAGTGATATAACCGTCTTCATAAAGTTTTTGTGCCACCTGCATGGTCTTCTTTGCCGAAAAGCGAAGTTTTCGGGCGGCTTCCTGCTGCAAAGTGGAGGTGGTAAACGGCGGCGCCGGATAGCGGTTGGCCTTTTTACGCTCGACATTGGCGATACTAAAGTCCTGCGCCTCAATTTTTGCTTTGGCTTCTAAAGCTTTGGCCTCGGTGTTGATGTCAAATTTTTCGAGTTTTTTGCCGTCCAGCTGAATAAGATGCGATTTGATTAACGCTTTGGTCTGGGTAAACAGCTCGGCGTCAATGGTCCAGTATTCCTCGGCTTTAAATCTTTCTATTTCGTTTTCGCGTTCGCAAACCAGCCGCAGAGCCACAGACTGAACGCGGCCCGCTGATTTTGAGCCCGGAAGCTTGCGCCACAAAACCGGAGACAGCGTAAAGCCGACCAAATAGTCAAGCGCCCGTCGAGCCATGTAGGCAGAAACCAGATTGTCGTCAATCTGGCGGGGATTCTTTATCGCTTCGGTGACTGCCGATTTTGTAATCTCATGAAAAACCACTCGTTCGATTTTTTTGTCTTTAAGCAGTTTTTTTGCTTTTAATTCTTCCAAAATATGCCATGCAATTGCTTCTCCCTCCCTATCCGGGTCGGATGCGAGAACAATCGTGTCGGCTTCTTTGACCGCTTTGATGATGTCTTGGAGTCTTTTTTTGCCGCCCGGGCTGAGTTCCCAGGTCATTGCAAAATCTTCGTCAGGCAAAACCGAACCGTCTTTGCTGGGCAGGTCTCTGATATGTCCGAAACTCGCCAGAACCTGATAATCTTTACCCAGATATTTATTGATTGTTTTGGCTTTTGCCGGAGATTCTACAATAACTAATTTCATCGCGCTTCCTACTGGTTTATTTTACGAGAGCCACTTTGTTGCCCGGTTGCCGGACGATTTTTCCGCTGAGCTCCAGTTCCAAAAGCTCTAGGGAAACCGTTGCCGCATCCAGCCCGCTGGCTCTGATAATCTCGTCCACATATACCCCACTATGGTTAAGATAGTCAATAATTTTTGTTTTTTCAGTTTTTTGTGGGCACAAATCGGTTTCTAAAAGTGTCGGTTCCGGCTGTTTTCCTGATTTTTTTGCCACCCGAGTGTTATAGCTTCTTTGTTGAAGAACCCTCTGCCGGTTGTTTCTTCCGAGTATCTCCAAAATGTCGTCGGCACTCTCGGCCAGATTGGCACCGTCTTTGATTAATTTGTTAGGGCCGGCCGAACGCCCTTCGTTCGGAGCGCCGGGAATGGCAAAAATGTCTTTGCCCTGTTCCAGGGCAAGTCGTGCCGTAATCAGGGAACCCGAATTCAAGGTGGCTTCTACCACCAGCGTTCCCAGGCCAAGTCCGGCAACAATTCGGTTACGTCGCGGAAAGTTGGCGGCGTTGGGCTGCGTCCCCAGCGGAAATTCTGAAACGATGACGCCGTTCTGCTTTATCTGTTCGTATAATGAAGCGTTTTCCGCAGGGTAGGGAACATCGACGCCGGTTCCCAAAACGGCAGCTGTCGGACCGCATTGCTCCTTTGCATACATCGCTCCTTTGTGTGCCGCGGCGTCAATGCCTCTTGCCATGCCCGAAACGATGAGAACGTCGTTGTTGGTCAGGTCATAAGCGATTCGCGATGCGGTTTTGCGCCCGTTGATACTGGCATTGCGGGCTCCCACGATGGAAAAGGCCAGCGGATTGTTCAACAGCGAAACGTTGCCCGCGGCATACAAAAGCGGAGGCGCGTCTTCCATTTGCCGAAGGTTGTCCGGATAGTCCTGATCTTTATAAAGCAGAATGCGGATTCCCTTGTCTTCCGCACGTTTCAATTCCAACTCGGCCTCCCTGCGGGAAAACGGCTTCAGCTTTTTATGTTTGGGCAGCGCCTGCAAAGCTTCTGCGGCTGAATGATACAGCTCCAGCAGTTTGTAAAAGGTCACCGGTCCTACGTTTTCCGAATTTATCAGTTGCAGGCAGTCCAGTATTTCTTCCGTGCGTGCCAAACTTTTTCCTTAACTTTTTTTGAGTTTGATTTTGCTTTCTTCGCCTTTAATCAGACGTCGTATGTTGGCATGATGGCGAACCAGAACCAGTAAAGCGATAGTCGAGTAAAAAACGGCGTAAACCGGTTCAACCAGAAAGAATGCGTATACCGGCACCAAAACCGCCGCTGTGATTGCCGACAGAGAAGAATATTTAAAGGTAAAGGCCATAACCAGCCAGGTCAGCAGGGCCAGCAGGGCCAGCAGCGGATTGGTCGCCAGAATAAAACCGAACGTAGAGGCAACGCCTTTGCCGCCCTTAAATTTAAGCCATATCGGAAAATTATGGCCCAAAACGCCCATTGTTCCCGCAATCAGACTGGCCATAACGTTGGTGGTGGTCATAAAACCGCAAAAGACATAAGGTTCCGGAGCAACCAGTTTATATGCGGCAAAGGCGGCAATACCTGCTTTTGAGGCATCCAGCAGGATTGTCAGCAGGGCAAGGGACTTGCTGCCCGTCCGCAGCACGTTGGTGGCGCCGATGTTGCCGGAGCCTATTTTGCGAATGTCGCCGTAGCCCGCCAAAAAGCACAAAACCAGACCAAACGGAATGGAACCCAGAAGATATCCGCCGATTCCCCATAATGCAAAAACAGTCGATATTGCCATCACGTCTTCCTTATATTTAAAAGTTCAAACTAATTTTCTTCATAAACTTTTCAGTCCGGTTTGGCAACCCTCAATTTGATTTGCGGTATTTTCATCAACAAAGTTTTTTCGCGTAACCTTCAAATATTTGGTGACAAACCGTTTAAATTCGGTAATATTGAAAAAAATTAATATGTAAGAGTCCGTAATGAAACCTGTTTATAAAAGAATTTTGCTCAAGCTTTCCGGCGAAGGACTGATGGGCGACAAAAGTTTCGGTATGTCGGCTGACGTCATCAAAGGTCTGGCAGAACAGATAAAAGCCGTACACGATTGCGGCGTGGAGGTCTGCATCGTTGTCGGCGGCGGCAACATTTTCCGCGGCGCCAAAGAGGCTTCCAAGGGGATGAACCGCACCGTTGCCGATCATGTCGGAATGCTGGCTACGGTTATGAACGCTCTTTACATCCAAAATGCGCTGGAAGAAATCGGTACGCCGGCACGGGTGCTTTCCGGCCTCAATATTCCCGAAGTCTGTGAGCATTACATATATCGCCGGGCTTTGCGCCATTTGGAAAAAGGCCGTGTCGTCATTTTTGCGGCCGGTACCGGAAATCCTTACTTTACGACGGACACCGGCGCTGCGCTCCGGGCATCCGAAATGCAGTGCGATGTTATTCTCAAAGCCACTCAGGTTGACGGCGTTTACGATTCTGACCCCAAAACCAATCCCCGGGCCAAAAAGTTTGAGGCCGTCAGTTTTGACGAGGTTATCACCCGCCAGCTCAAAGTCATGGACACTGCCGCAGTGGCTCTGGCACGCGAAAACAATATTCCCATTGTCGTCTTTTCTCAGCATGCGCCGGATTCTCTGGCGCAGGTCGTTTCCGGCAAGGGGAGCTTTACCATAATCAAAAAAGAGGTATAAATATGTCTGATTTTAATACGATTAAGAACGACACCAAAACCCGGATGGAAAAAACCATCGAAACCCTGAAAGGTGACTTCGGCAGCCTGCGTGCCGGCAGGGCTCACGTCAGCCTGTTGGACGGCATTATGGTCGAGGCTTACGGCTCTCCCACGCCGTTGGCACAAGTCGGCACCATTTCTGTGCCCGATGCCCGTACGCTCTCTGTCAGCGTTTGGGACCGCGGACTGGCCAAAGCGGTAGAAAAGGCAATAATGGAGTCCGACCTGGGGTTAAATCCGGCTTCGGACGGCCAGCTGATTCGTATTCCGATTCCTCCTTTGTCCGAGGAGCGTCGTAAAGAGCTTACCAAAATTGCCGGCAAATATGCCGAGCAGAATAAAGTCGCCATCCGTAACATTCGTCGTGATGCGTTGGATGAAATCAAAAAGCTTAAAAAAGACAACTCTATTTCCGAAGATGACGAAAAACGTTTTGAAAATGAAGTTCAGAAACTGACGGACGATTCAATCAAGAAGATTGAGGAGCTGCTGGTTCAAAAAGAAAAAGACATCATGCAAGTGTAAGAGGTTTTTGTTTTGACTGATTCGACGAACAAACTGCAGCATATTGCCATTATTATGGACGGGAACGGACGCTGGGCAAAAAAACGGGGCCTGCCCCGTTCCGTAGGACACAAAAAAGGGGCCGAAGTCGTTAAGGAAATCACCCGGGCCACCGGCGAACTCGGTGTCAAATATCTTACTTTGTATGCTTTTTCCACCGAAAACTGGCAGCGGGACCCGGAAGAAGTCGCAACTCTGATGGGGCTGTTGCGCGACTATTTGAAATCCGATTTGAAAGAGATTCAGGAAAACGGCGTCCGCATAATTTTTATCGGCGAACGTCAAATGCTGGATGCTGACATCGTGGAGCAAATGGCCAAAATTGAGGCTGAAACCGCTCACAACGACAAAATGACCCTGTGTATTGCAATCAGTTACGGCGCCCGGCAGGAAATTGTCAATGCCGCCCGGAAGATTGCCGTTTTGGCCCGCAGGGGGGATATTTTGCCCGAAGATGTTGATATTAAAATGTTTTCGGATATGCTCTATACCAAAGATGTTCCCGATCCTGATCTTGTCATTCGCACCAGCGGAGAACAGCGCATCAGCAATTATCTTTTGTGGCAGATTGCCTATGCCGAATTTTTCTTTACCCCGACTTTGTGGCCGGATTTCGGCAAAGAAGAGTTGGAACGGATTATTAATGACTTTAACACCAGGGAGAGAAGATATGGAAAAGTCTAAGTTAAACTCGCTTGTCAAACGTATTGTCACCGCTCTGGTTTTGGTTCCTCTCACTGTATCCTGCTTATGGGCCGGCTATCCTTTTGTTCAGCTGTTGGCAATGACTTTCGGTTCTATGCTCGCGTGGGAATGGGCGCACATGGTTCCCAATCAGCGGGGCGCTTTTTATGCCACGCTTTACACCGTTGTTTTGGCAGTAGCCGTTATGCTCGGATCTTGGACGGCCTATTTTATCGTGCTGTTTGCAGGAGTGGTTTTGGCTTGGATAAAATCCGGCGACGAAAACCGGCGCAATCTTCTGGTGCTTGGCGTCCCTTATATTTCCATCGGCGTCGGCTCTGTCATCTGGTTGTACGAGTTGGTCGGTTTTTTGGTAACCTTTTGGTTCTTGCTGGTTGTTTGGGCTGTCGACATCGGTGGTTTTGTCGTCGGCTGCAATCTGAAAGGGCCTAAGCTCGCTCCCAAAATCAGCCCTAACAAAACCTGGTCGGGTCTGATTGGCGGTGTTCTGTTCTCAGTCGTCACAAGCATAATCTTCTGTTATTTTATCGGCGCTTCGCAGCACAATCTTTTCTACGGCGTGCTGGCGGCAATGATAGCTGTTGTGGCTCAGATTGGCGATTTGGTTGAATCTCATATCAAACGCAGTTTGAATTTGAAAGATTCCAGCGATTTAATTCCCGGACACGGCGGAGTCTTTGACCGTGTGGACGGCCTGATTTTTGCGGCGCCGTTAGTCTTTTTGTTGTTTAAGTATGCTTTGTTTTTAATGTAAAGGTATTGTTATTATGGAATGGTTGATTAATGCGGTCTATTATGTCGTCCCGTTTATCGTCTTATTAGGTGTTTTGGTATTTGTTCACGAACTTGGCCACTATCTTATGGCCAAGTTTACCGGCGTTAAGGTTGACGAGTTTTCAATCGGATTCGGCAAAAAGCTCTGGGGTTTTACCGACCGTTCCGGTACCGAATGGAAAATTTGCGCGATTCCTTTAGGCGGATACTGCAAATTCTTGGGAGATGGCGATGCCGCCAGTTCAACGGATGAAAGCGCCTCGGTTGCGGAAGAGGACAAAAAGTATGCTTTCGCTTTTCAAAACCCGTTTAAAAAGCTGGCCATAGTTATTGCCGGGCCTGCTGCCAACTACGTGTTTGCCATATTGGTTTTTGCCGGTGTCTTTTTCTTTTTGGGAAAAGTGGACTTTCCGGCCGTGGTCGGTGAGGTCATTAAAGGCGGTGCTGCCGAACAGGCTGGCGTCTTGGCCGGAGACCGTATTCTCAAAGTTAACGGAAAGGCTGTCAACAGTTTTGCCGAAGTTCGTCAGGAAGTTGATATGAATACCGCTGAAAAAGTCAGCCTCGAAATCAAGCGCGGCGAACAGCTTATCACGCTTTCTTTTCCGCTGAAAGTCATTCCTCTGGAAGAAGAAGTCAACCAGCCTGCCGAGCCCAAAGCCATGCTGGGGATTCGCTCTGTAAATATCGTAGAGGTTCAGCCCAGTCAGATATCTTTGGCGGCCGCGTTCCGCGATGCAACTCTGGAGACCTGGCGCATAACCGAAATGACGCTGCGCGGTGTCGGCCAGATGATTACCGGCAAGCGCGATGCGGACGAGGTAGGGGGCATCATCCGTATAGCCGAGATGTCGGGAGACATCAGCAAACAAAGCGGATTTCTTGATTTACTTATTTTTGCAGCCTTGTTGTCAATCAATTTGGGGCTGATTAACCTCTTTCCGATTCCTTTGCTCGACGGTGGTCACGTCGTGATTTACCTCATTGAGATTGTGACCGGCAAAGAGCTGAACGAAACAGTCAAAGACTATGTTTTCAAGTTCGGATTGTTCTTGATTATCTCTTTGATGGTATTTGCGACTTATAATGATTTTGCACGTTTGTTTCACAGATGGTTCTCCTAAACCGGAGCTCCACCGTTAACTACAATAAGGATTTGTGAACATGAAAATGTTAAAAATATGGACTATGCTGATTGTACTGCTAGCCGCTTTTGAAGTCCGCGCTGCCTCCGTTTATGTTCGGGATATCAAAGTCGAAGGTTTGGAACGCGTTGAAGTGGAGACCGTTCTTTCTTATGTTGACATAAAAAAGAACACCATTATTGATGATGCCAAAATGGATGCCTCCCTGAAACAGCTTTATGCTACCGGCCTGTTCAACGATGTTTCTCTTAATATGAAAAACGATGGGTTGCTGATAATCAAAGTGGCTGAAAATCCTATTATTAACAAGGTTCTGTTCGACGGCAACGATAAGGTCGATGACGAAATGCTCAAAGGCGAATTGCAGTTGGCTCCCCGGTCGACTTATTCTCGCGCCAAAGTTCAGGAAGATGTTCAGCGTATCCTTGAAATTTACAAACGTACCGGCCGATATGCTGTAGTTGTCGAACCTCAGATTATTGAACGCGATCAAAATCGTGTCGATTTGATTTTTAAAATTGACGAAGGTTCTCTGGCCTCTATTAATAAAGTCAATTTCGTCGGCAACAAACATTATTCCGACGATGACCTGCAATCGGAAATTATGAGCAAAGAGAGCCGTTGGTATCGTATCTTTTCTTCTGCTGAAAATTATGATTCAGAAAAAACAAATTACGACAAGGAACTGTTGCGCCGTTTTTACTTTAAGCGCGGTTATGCCGATTTCCGTGTCGTATCTGCCGTTGCCGAACTGAGTCCGGATAAAAAGTCTTTTGTGCTGACCTTTGTGCTGGACGAAGGAAAACGTTATAAAATCCGCAGCCTTGACATAATCTCGGATATTGCCGATGTTGACACCGCGGCGCTCAAACCTGCGGTCCAGCTGGAAACCGGTGATTGGTATAATGCCGATAAGGTGGAAAAATCAGTCACGGCGCTGACCGACGAACTGGGCAAAAAAGGTTTTGCTTTTGTAGATGTTGAACCTGAAATGACAAAAGATACCGCTGCCGGTGAAATTGCTTTGACATTCCATGTCAAGGAAGGCGAACGTATTTTCGTCGACCGCATTAACATTACCGGCAACACCAGAACATATGACAAAGTTATTCGCCGCGAATTTCGTATTGACGAAGGCGATGCTTTCAACGTTTCCAAAATTAAAGATTCGCGCCGTAACGTCGAAAATCTTGACTACTTCAGCAAAGTCAATATTGAAACGATGCCCAAAGATGACAATAAGGCCGACATCAATGTTGATGTTGAAGAAAAATCAACCGGTTATTTCAATGTCGGCGTCGGCTACTCTACCGTTAACGGCGCTCTGGTTCGCACCGGCGTAACCGAAAACAACTTCCGCGGTCTGGGACAACGCCTCGGTTTGGATATCGGCGTATCGCAGCGTTCTCAGGAATATGATGTCAGCTTTACGGAACCGTATTTCCTGAATCGCCGTTTGCGTGCCGGTTTTGACCTCTTCCGTACCGAACAGGATTATCAGGATGAAGGTTCTTACGACAGCGAAAGCACCGGCGGCCGTTTGCGTCTGGGTTGGAACTATACGGACGATTTGTCTCAACAGTTCCGTTACACCCTGCGTCAGGACAAGATTAGCAATGTTGATTCCGAGGCCTCCTACTACATTAAGGAAGAGGCAGGCAAATACAATGACTCTTCTGTCGGTCAGACCATTGTCTACGACAAGCGTGACAGCGCTTTCAATCCCAAAGAAGGATATTTCATTTCCTTCGGCAATGATGTTTCCGGCCTCGGCGGAGACGAAAAATACCTGAAATTTGATGCCAAACTGTATCAGTACTATACCTTGGCTGATTACTATACCTTCAAATTGTTTGCCAATGCCGGTTATATCACCGGTTACGGCGGCAAGGATGTCCGTTTGTCCAATCGTTATTATCTCGGCGGTTCGACTTTGCGCGGTTTTGATGTCGCAGGTATCGGTGCCCGTGATAAATATACGGACGATGCCCTCGGCGGTAACTGGATGTTGTATACCGGCGGTGAGGTTATGTTCCCGATTGGCTTGGATGAGTTGGGCATTAAGGGAAGAACCTTTGTTGATATGGGTATGTTGGGTAAACCGGATAATATCAATACCTCGGTGGTGGAATATTCATCAAGTCCGCGTGTTGCCGCAGGTTTTGGCTTCCAGTGGCTGTCGCCGATGGGACAGATTGATATTGACTTTGCTTTCCCGATTGTTAAGGAAGACTACGATGAAACCCAGGTCTTCAGACTTAACTTCGGTACCCGCTTGTAATTTTAAGGAGTTGAAATTATGGTCGATACCAGATTTTATGAAAACCATGGTCCTTTCACGCTGGCTCAAGTTGCTGAAATTTGCGACGCCCGTGTCGAAGACGCTTCTAAAGCTGATGTTGAAGTAAGGGAGCTGGCTACGATGTCTGCTGCGGCAGAAGGGGACATCTGTTTCTTTTATGATAAAAAACAGAGAGCCAAAGCAGCCGAAATCCGTGCAACCGCCTGCATAACCACGCCGGAGCTTCTTGATGCAATCCCCGACGGCGTTATCAAGCTAACTACGGAAAATCCTCGCCTGGCTTTCTTAAAATTGAATACGGCGTTTTATCGGGAGCCCCAAATTGTTCCTGAAATCCGCCCGTCGGCAGTTATTTCCAAAACAGCGTTGATTGGCGAAAACTGCTATATCGGCGACAATGTCGTATTGGAGGACAATGTCAAAATCGGCGACAATTGCATTTTGGAAGCAAATGTCGTAATTTCCCGCGGGTGCGAAATCGGCAGCAATTGCCGTATTGGCGTCGGAGCGCATATCTCCCATTGCCTGATGGGAAATGACTGCTATGTTTACAGCGGTGCACGCATTGGCTGGGATGGTTTTGGTTTCCTGTTTGTTCAGGGACAGCATAAAAAAATTCCGCAGGTCGGTCGGGTTATTATCGGCAATGATGTTGAAATCGGCGCCAATACATGTATTGACCGCGGTGCTTTGGATGATACGGTAATCGGGGACGGCTGCCGTATTGATAATTTGGTTCAGGTTGCGCATAACATTAAGCTCGGCCGCGGCTGTGTTCTGGTTTCTCAAACCGGCATCGCCGGCAGCTGTACCTTTGGTGATTATGTTGTCTGTGGTGGACAAACCGGTTTCGCTGACCACTTGAATGTCGGCAGCGGAGCTCAGATTGCCGCTCAATCAGGCATTATGCGCGATATCGAACCCGGCGCCGTTGTAATGGGCACTCCGGCTGTACCCATTAAAGATTTTATGCGCCAAGTTGCTTTTCTGCAAAAAGCCGGAAAGAAATAATCTTCTATTTAAGGAAATAACAAATGTCTGAAAATAAAATTTATCAAGTTGAAGAAATTATGGATATGCTTCCGCACCGTTACCCGTTTTTGCTGGTAGACCGTTTGGAAGTTGAAGTTCCCGGTGAAAAAGGCGTCGGCCTCAAAAATGTAACCATGAATGAAGAGTTTTTCCAGGGACACTTTCCCGGCAACCCGGTAATGCCCGGCGTGTTGCAAATTGAAGCAATGGCTCAGACCGCAGGTGCGTTGGTTATCTCCGGTATGGAAAATTACAAGGAAATGAAAGCCGGCGTATTTTTTATGTCAATTGACGGCGTAAAATTCCGCAAACCGGTTAAACCCGGCGATCAGCTGAAGATGCATGTTGAAAAAATCAAAGAACGCCGCAATGTTTTCGTCTTCAAAGGTGAAACCAAAGTTGACGGGCAAACCGTCAGCGAAGCTGAATTTACGGCAATGATCGTAAAATAATCACATAAAGATTTTAGCGTATCCCTCCGAATTTTCGGGGGGATTTTTTGTGCCTCGTTTCTGCTGTTCCGATTAAACGCCAGAGCGTTTTTTTTGCCCGATTCTTCCGTTGTTCGTAAAGAAAAGATGGTTTGCCGCACTCTTATCGAAATATTTTGTAGCCAAACGTGTTTTTACACTAATTATTAATTCCTGTAAATTATTATTCATTAAATAAGTTAACAACAATCTAAAAGGAAGTTTTTATGACTGATATTCATCCTACTGCCGTAATTGAAGACGGAGCCCAAATTGCTGCTTCTGCCAAAATAGGTCCCTTTTGCTGGATTAGCTCTCGTGCTAAAATCGGTGAGAACGTTCAGCTCCTGGGCCGGGTAACCATTATGGGTGACACCACTGTCGGTGAGGGAACCATCGTATTTCCCGGCGCCTGCCTCGGCGGCGGTCCGCAGGATCATGGCAACGAATTCAAAGAAGAAGCCAAGCTGATTATCGGCAAAAATAATATTATTCGTGAAAATGTTACCATGCACGCCGGTACGCCGAAAGAACATTTTACAACCACGGTCGGCGACGGCGGTATGTTTATGATTAACTCTCACGTTGCTCACGATTGCGTCGTCGGCAATAATGTGATTATGACCAATAATGCGGTTATTGGCGGACATGTTCGTTTGGGTGACGGTGTCATCATCGGCGGCAATGCCGCAGTTCACCAGTTCTGCCGTATCGGCCGCAAGGCCATGATTGGCGGATTGTCCGGAGTTGACCGTGACGTCATTCCTTTTGGTATTGTTACCGGAGATCGCGGAAAACTGCGCGGGCTGAATGTCATCGGTCTGAAACGCAGCGGGTACGACGAAGGCGTGGTCAAGTCTATTACCAAGGCTTTTATGTTTATTTTCAAGGGCAAAGAAGGAACCTTTGAAGACCGTTTGGCGCAGGCTCACGAAAAATTCAAGGACAACGAAATGGTTATGGAGCAGGTTAAGTTTATTGACGAAGCTCTCCAGGGCCGCCGCAAGATTATGGTTGCCGAATAAGGTATTCTGATCTCAGGATAGGGGAAATTCTGCTTTGGCGTTTTTCCTCTATTCTTTTGTTAAAATGTATTCTATAACATTATTTAGACAACTTCACTCAAAGGTTACCTCAGAGCTATGACCAGTCAGCGTAAATTAGGCATTATTGCCGGCGGCGGAAGCATTCCCAAAATGCTTATAGAACACTGTGCCGCACAAGGAAGGGATTTTTTTGTTCTTGCAATAGAAGGCAATGCCGACAAGGCTTTGATTACGGATGACATTCCTCATCAGTGGATACGCATCGGCCAGGCCGGCACCGGTTTCAAACGTTTCGCCGAAGAAAAAGTACAAGATGTAATTATGATTGGCACAATTAAGCGCCCGGGTTTTTTTGACCTGGTTCCCGATTTGCGGACTACGGCTTTCTTTGCCAAAGTTGGTGCTAAGGCTCTGGGCGACGATGGTATTCTGCGGGCTTTGGTCAATGAAATTGAAGCTGAAGGAATGACTGTCCGCGGTATTCATGAAGTTATGTCCGATTTGCTGGTAAAACCGGGCATCTTGGGGCGTCATAAGCCGGATAAACAGGCGCTGGTTGACATCAGACGCGGAATTGATGTCGCTTTGGCCTTGGGGAAGTTGGACGTCGGCCAGTCGGTGGTTGTGCAGCAGGGGCTGGTGCTCGGCGTTGAAGGAATTGAGGGGACGGATGAACTTATCCGTCGTTGCGGCGAATATCGTCGTAAAGGAGACGGTGGAGTGCTGGTCAAATTACGCAAGCCTCAGCAGGATATGCGGATTGATTTGCCTACGATTGGTCCGCGCTCGGTCAGCCGGGCTCAGGAAAGCGGTTTACGCGGTATTGTAGTCCATGCCGGCAACGGTTTGATTGTAGACGAAGCCGAAACAATTCGCCTGGCGGACAAAGCCGGCCTTTTTATCATGGGGATTAATCCGGATGACTACCTTAAATAACACTTCTCGCGCTTTGAAAATTTATCTGATTGCCGGCGAACCTTCGGGCGATCTGCTGGGGTCGCGCCTGATGCGAGCTTTGCGTGCCAAAACCGGCGGAAATGTCGAGTTTTTCGGACTGGGCGGCGACACGATGGAGGCTGAGGGGCTAAAATCCGTTTTTGATATTTCGGATTTGGCGGTTATGGGGCTGGTAGAGGTTATTCCCAGCATACCGAAAGTATTGCGCCGCATTCGTCAGACTGTTTCCGATATTCGCAAGGTTCAGCCGGATATTGTCGTGACCATTGACAGCTGGAGTTTTTCTTCGCGGGTGCATAAGGCCCTGCGCAAGCTTAAACTGGGCATTCCCCAGTTGCATTATGTCGCGCCGCAGGTCTGGGCCTGGAAGAAAAAACGTGCCCGCACCATGTATAAATACATTGATGCGCTGATGACTCTGCTGCCGCAGGAACCCAAGTATTTTACTCCCTATCATTTGGAAACGACGTTTGTCGGTCATCCCGTAATCGAGAGTGAGGTGCTTCACGCCGACGGCGAAGCTTTTCGCGCCAAATACGGCATTCCCGCCGACAAAAAGATTATTGCCGTGCTTCCCGGCTCGCGTCATAACGAAGTGGCCAAGCTTTTGCCTGTTTTTCTTGAAGCCTCCAAAATGCTGTTAAAACACGACAAGGACTTTTTCTTTGTCATTCCTACGGTTAAAACCGTAGCCAAAAGGGTGCGTGAAATGACGCAAAACTGCGGCCTTCCTCTTCAGGTGGTAGAAACTCAGCAGGACCGTTATAATGCTTTTCGAGCCTCGTCGGCAGCCATTGCCGCCTCGGGGACGGTTGCGTTGGAACTGGCGATTACCCGCATTCCGCATATAATTGCCTACAAGGTTTCGCCGCTGACTGCGTTTATCGTCGGCCGGATTATGAAAATTCAGTTTGTGAATCTTTCAAATATAATGCTCGGCCGCGAGATAATTCCGGAATTGTTGCAGGAACGCTGCGTCTGCGGCAATATTTGCCAATATGTTCTGGAGCTTCTGAAACATGAGGATTTGTACGAACGTCAGATGGAAGGCTTTGACAAGGTCAAGGAAATTTTGAGCCAAGGCAGACAGACGCCGAGCGAAAATGCTTCCGATGTCGTGCTGGAGCTGATTGCCCGCCGGAACCGACAATAAAAAACACAAAAACCCGTTCAAAGTTGAACGGGTTTTTTATAAAAGGGACAGCTTACTGTTCGCAGCGATGGTAATAACCGCATCCTTCAACCGGGCATTCGACCAGCTTTTCGCCTTCGGGACAAATCAAAGTGACCAAATCATAGCCGGCGCATGCTTCCGAACAGGTTGTAACCACCGGATTTCCGTCATCGTCTTGTAAGGGCAGGGCACCGTTCCAGTCTGCAATCGGAGTAACTTTCGCGTTGGCAATTGCGGCACCTGCCAGCAGAGCCAAAGCAGCTAAACAGAGTTTAATCTTCATCATAAACCTCGCTTTGTTCTTATTTATCACCATTTTACGACTTAAAAAGTTAATTTATTGCAAATAAGAGGCGGATAGATTAGATTAATTTTGGTAATTGAGGAATTTAAATGCAGTTGTTTTGGTATCGCCTTAAAGAACAGTTTTGGGCCGGACAAGACCGGTGGGGATTGTGGTTGCCGGTTTTTTTCGCCTGCGGTATCGGCATTTATTTTATGCTTCCGGTCGAACCGTCCAAATGGGCAACGCTTGCGGTTATCGAGCTTTTTATTGTCTTGGCCGTATTGTTGCGTTACCGCATTCGCTGGCTGTATGCCTTGATTGTGCCGGCTGCGGTTGTTGCCGGTTTTGCTGTCATTCAGCTGCGAACGCTTTATCTGGCAACAGAACAGGCGCCGGTTCCGGCGGAAAAATTGTATTTGCAGGGGCGTATCGAGCATCTGGATTATAACAGCCGCGGAAATCGCCGGATGATTTTGGGACGGTTAACCGATTTTGACGGCAATCCGGTTCCCGGGCGTTTTCGGGTCAGTATGCGCCCTCAGCCGGGAAAACTCTATAGCGGACAATGTGTGGAGCTGGTTGCCAAGCTGATGCCTTTGGCCTCGGCTTCATTGCCCGGAGGATATCAGTTTGACCGTAAAAGCTTTTATTTGGGGCTTTCCGGCAGCGGTTATTCCGAGAGCCGTGTCCTTCCCGTAGATTGTCGCGAACCAGCCTCGTGGAGAGAGCGTTTTTCATTTAAGGTTGCCGGCTGGCGGCAGTCGATTATGGAAAAAATCAAACGGATTCTGCCTCCTGATGAGGCTTCGGTGGCTTCTGCCGTCATCGCCGGCGAACAAACCGGCATTAATTCCCGCTTAATTCAAAACTATCGGGATTCCGGTCTGGCGCATTTCTTGTCGATTTCCGGTTTGCACATGAGTATGCTGGCCGGCTTGATGTTCTTTTTTATCAGATTGCTGATGGCTTTGATACCGCCTTTGACGTTGCGTTGTGATTCCAAAAAGGTTTCGGCGGTTTTTGCCCTTTTGATAAGTGTGGTTTACCTGCTGATTTCCGGAGCGGCAATTCCGGCACAACGGGCATTTATAATGACTTTTATCGTGTTGTTGGGCGTTTTGCTCGACCGCCGCGCCATTTCGATGAAAACCATTGCCTGGGCGGCGTTCCTTGTATTGTTGATAACGCCGGAAGCTTTGGTCGGAGCCAGTTTCCAGATGTCGTTTGCCGCCGTGATTGCCCTAATAGCCTTTTACGAAAGGTTTGCGGGGACTCTTAAACGTTTTCTTGATGGAAAGGGAACTTCATCTTCTCTGATTGTCAAAACATTTAAAATCGTCTTCTTGTACATTGTCGGTATTTTAGTTTCCGATTTGGTGGCAAGCCTGGCGACACTGCCCTTTTCTGTTTATCACTTCAATCGTATTGCGTTGTTCACCACTCTGGCTAATCTTATGGCCGGTCCGATTATCGGTTTGTTGATTATGCCGTTCACGTTGTTTTCGCTGCTGTTGATGCCGTTGGGGCTGGAATATTGGCCTTTGCGTTTGGTCGGATACGGCATCCGGTTGGTCAACGACATAACCGCTTATGTCAGCAGCCTGCCGTCCGCAGGATATCAGGTGTTGTCTATGCCTTTGTGGGGACTGCTGATGATGGTGTTTGGCGGACTGTGGCTGGCCATCTGGCAGACGTCATGGCGAAAGTGGGGATGGCTGTTTGTTGTGGGCGGATTATTGTCCGTATTTACGGTGCGCACGCCGGATATTCTGGTGAATGCGGAGCAGGATTTAATAGCTCTTCGTGATAATCGCGGCCATCTTGTCGTTATGCCCAAACGCGGTGACAATTTTACCAAGCAGGTCTGGCTTGATAAAACCGCGTCTCCCCGCCTGGATAAAAAACGTTCCGAACTGTTGCGCAAAATTTACAAGGGACGAGCCGCTTCTCCGCAATGGCTTGAGTTAAGCTGCCGAAACGATGACTGTGTTTACCGCCGCCGCTTCAGCTTCAACCGGCGGGGCCAAATACGGATAGACAGCAAGCCTCTGGCCGTGAAAGAAGGTCTTGGCGCAGCAGTGTACCTTAATCCTTTGCGGATTGTAACCGTGCGCGATTACATCGGCCGCCGCCCTTGGAATTCAGGGTTGTAAGATTTTGTTTGCCAAAAATAATAAGTTGTGTTATCTTCCCGGCATAAACCGAGATAATTATGTATTTATTTAACCCAATTAAAAATTAAAAAAATGAAAGTAAATGGTATTAAAGTAAAAGCCGTATGGGGACAAATCAGTGCCGTACAAGCAGATGCGTATGTTGTTCCCGAGTATCCCGATCACGTAAGCAGCACCCCGATGATAAACGACATCATAGCCGGCGGCGCACAATATGGTTTTGATGTGTTCAAACGCCATCTGTCGCTTGGGAGCTTGAATATGTGTTCTGCGGTTTTAAGCGTTGCTAACGGAGGAAATTCCCGTTATCTGATACACAGTGTCGTTCTTGGCGGTCCCGCCGAAAAACTGGCTTCGAACATTGAAGACGCAATGAGTGCCGTAATGACAATCGCCCGTCCGCAGAAAGAAATGATTACGTCAATGGCAATGCCTCTTATCGGCTTTGGCGAGTTTGGCTCTTTGTCAGCAACGGCGGCCGCAATTGCCCTTTTGTCGGGAATTAACAATTTTAATCGAAAACATTATATTAAAGAAATTAAAATTGTCATTGCCGCAAGCCCGGAAGCAGTCGACGAGGTAAACCGCGTTATCAAATGCGGAGAATATATCAATTCCGAATATTAATGATTTTTAATTAAAGAAAACACTCTGCCGTAAAAGCAGAGTGTTTTCTTGCATAAAAAGAAGCTTTCTGAACGCAGTTTCTTTTGCTGAAATTAATAGCTTTCGCCGCTTCCGGTGTAATTTGTAGACTTAACCGCTTTGTCGGTGGCAAAATCGCCGGTTCTCTCCACCGTATTGTTAACGCTTTCCAACATCCCGTTGTCATAGGCATATTTTACGCCATAGGCAATAGCAGCCAAAATCAAAAGCAAGGTAATAAACTTCATTGTTCCATCCTTTCTGTTAATAAGTAAACTAATCATATCACCTCTTCCTGAAATTACAAGAAAGAATGCTGCTATTAATAATTGTTGGGTAAAAAACGTAAACCAATAAATTGTTAAATTTAATTTCATTTTAATTAATTTAGTAAATACTGATACCAAATATGAAAATTTGTAAACATACTTATGAGCTTGATTTAACCGAAAACAATACAGCAGGAAAGTTTCAATGAAAAAAATAGTTTTGATAATATTGGGGATAGTTATAAGTTCCTGCAGCGTTTTTAGTTATAAATACAATCCGCGCGAAGATCGGTTAGACTGCGATTCCGGACAGCCGTTAGAACAGCTTTTGCAATGCATTGAGGATAAGTATGAAATGATAAACACTTGGTCTTTCGGGCGGGATGCCCGATGGGTTGCATCTTACAAGTATCTGACGAGTGCCCAAAATAAATTCTTAGATAAACATAAGTTTTTTTATCGAAGACTTGAAGGAAAGTTGGTAAAGACTGATAAAAAACTACCAAACCTAAATAAGTGCCGTTATGCCAGAATATGCAACAATCAGAAATTAACCAGATATTACAATGGTCCGCTATTGGGAAAAGGATATAAGGGCGTGGTTGACTATTATAAGGGACGTTATGTGGGATCTCGCTTTGATAGCTCGTCTCCGGTTATAACATATGATTCTCCCGGCAGAGCTCCTTGGACCAGCTTCGGCGGACAGTTTACCAGCCCGACATTGTCTCGTAGTGCCAACCTCTACAAAAATGATGTTATATTGGCAGAAATGAATAAGAAATCCATAATATATTTTTTAACGGCAGAAGCGGTACGCTTAAAAGATAATAAAGACTTGATAGGAATACATTTGTGCCGAGCAAGTCCATTAAAATTAGAGCGTTATAAATATAAATTGGAAAAGACCAGTACAAATATTTCGGTTTACAGAATGCAAGAAGATATCGCATGGGCAAGATTCTTTTATGAAAAAGAGTTATACAAAATATACGAGCCTAGCGGATGTTATAAATTTTGGGTGTTTGACAATTTGGAAAAAACAGAAGCAAACTTGGCTTTGAGCCTGAATCGTCGTGTTAATCCGACCACCGCCTATATTCGTTTGGGTGAACATACTTATGAGCTTGATTTAACCACAGCTCCTCTTTGATGATTTTGGGACTATCGGACTAATCTTATTATGTTGGATGAATTCCATTAACTATCTAAAGGAGAAATTTTATGAGTAACTATGTTTTACAAATCCACGGCCGGGATTTAGATATAAACGTTTCAAGCCGCAGTGTTTTGGGTGATCGTCACACGGGATACGATTTGATAGAGTATGGCGACGATGGTAGCATTATTAAAATTCAGACTCTTGATTTAATCAAAAATAATTCTAATGGAAAAATAGAAATTCTTTTTACAGAAAGTTTTGATCAACAACCGATCGTTTTTTCCGATGGAAGTCAGCAAATATGGCACAATAAAATGGATATTGATGGCAAAGTTAACAATGACGTTACACCGGAATTGGCTGAAAAATATCATTTTAAAACAGCCCAGTTAATCACCGGTCAACAGGCTTTGGAAGCATTTAACTGGATTCATTTTCATGCTGATATGGTTAATGCATTTACAGAAGCACAAATTGGGATTGATTATAGTGTTTTTGGACCAAACTGTAATACGTGGACCAATACGGTAAGCAATTTTATTCCCGGAGTGTTTGATGTTTTTGAGAACATAGGGGGAAAAGATGACTACAGAGGAAGTTGGAGTTATCTTACAAGTTGTACGACGGGAAATGATTTAGCTAAAAGTCAGTATATTGATAATATGATGACTCAGTTGATCAGTATGGAGTCTCAACACGATATGAATATTACCCAATGGGAGCCGGTTATCAATTACGTTGCTGACGAAGATGGTAATCTTTCTTTTTTCTGTGAATTTGCTAATTGCACGATGGATGGAAGAACCTTTAATATTATATTTGATGATAATAATGGAAAAACAATTAATTGCGGTTTATCTAATGTTAATTATCTAGTTAAAGGCGCTTTGGGAAATGACGTTATCTACGGTAATAATGGAAATGACGTTCTGATAGGTGAAAACAATGATGATATACTTAGAGGCGGAAGTGGAAATGATTACCTTTTTGGTGATTCTGCTTATGTTTATGACGGATATGAATTCGGCAATGATAAACTCTATGGCGGAACTGGAAACGATATTTTAGTGGGCGGCCGAGGTAATGATGAAATTTATGCGGGAGAAGGGCTTTTGGACGAAATTTATTGCGGTGATGGTAACGATCGTGTTTATGCAGAAAAATCCGAAACGGGAGACGGATTAACAAAAGCGTTCCTTGGTGGAGGTGATGATTATTATAAAGGAAGCGACTATCGTGATATGGTTGATGGAGGAACAGGAAATTTGGATACGTCCTGCTCTTGGCGAAATATAGATAGAAAATTTCTTGCTGATGCAACAAATAACCGTAATGAGGTTTATTTATATGGCGGTGATGACATATATAGAGGTGGCGACGGTATGGACTATGTCGATGCCGGAGATGGTGATGATACAATTCTGAGCGGTGGCGGTGATGATGAGATTTGGGCTGGTATCGGTAGTGATTTCATTAATGCCGGAACCGGAAATAATCATATTCATTGCGGAGAAGATAACGATATGGATACGATAAGAATTTCTAATGATGCCGGATTTACCGATTATATTTATGATTTTAATCCAAATATTGATGTCCTCAATATAAGTGGGTCTCTCGGCAATGTAGAGCTTATTGGGAATAATTATGTATTAACCAGTGATAATAATCATAAAATAGTTTTAAATAATGCAGCAAACGAATACTCTGCTGTTCATTTAATTCAGGCTATGAATGCTTTTGGCACCGAAACATCTTCTTCGTCAGGTGTTTGGGACAGAGCAGGTCCTGTTGTTGGTAATAATCTTTATGATTTAGCTGTCAGTATTGATATAAATCGTAAAACAGCTTAGGTTGAATTCAACATTGGCTCCGCTCTTGTCGAGCGGAGCTTTTTATGTTTACAATCGGCAGAATTTTTTTTATGCTTTAAGCGGACGAATAATCTTACGAGGCTGATTCTTTATGAACCGGGTTTTATACTTGGCATTTCTTTTAAGCATATCACCCGCGGTTGCCTTAGCCGGTCACAGGGAGTTTGACGCATCCGGTTTGGCCGGAGCTTATTACGGCATAAGCGAGACCAAGGATATCGGCAGCGTTGATAATTTGGCCAATCGCTGGGTAACCCGGGCCGATGCGTCTTTTAAATCAGACTATGTTTTTCAGAAAGAACACCGGTTGGGGCTTCGTGCAGATACAACCCTCATCTTCAAGGCTCATGACCGCAGCCGCCGCGATGGCGAATGGCGTTTTTTTCCCTATCTCACGGATGATTCTTCTTGGGGAAATTTTAAGCTTGGTTATGTTTACAACGCGGCATATCAGTTGCACCGGGGAGCCCGGGATATTACCTTTTTGGGGGTGGAAGCCACCAATCTGGTTTATTTTCTTTCCAACCCGAACTGGGCCAATAAAACCAAATCGGTCAAATTTGCCACTCCGAAATCGGTAGCGATGATAAACGACGGTCGTGCGCCGAAGCTTTCTTATATCACTCCTTGGCTGGGCAATACCAAGTTCGGTTTTTCTTATACGCCGGATAACGCTCATCGCCGAGGTATGGTCAGCCGCTATACCGATTATGAAAAAACGATGGATGGCTATGTTTGGGCGATGCAAAACAAATGGCAGCTTTCCTCTTCTGTATTGTATACCTCCGCCGGCTATGGTATTTTCAACCGAACCGATAAAGAAGCCTCGGTAGGGGTTCGTTGGCAAAAAGGCAGTTTTAATCTTGGCGCCGGTTATAAAAAAGCTTATGTCGACGGAAAAGAAAATGCTATTGCAACCGCCCGTGTCAATGCCTTTCTGCCGGCATATTTTGATAACTACCGTGAGTCTGAAGTATGGAATTTTAGCCTGGGTTATGATTTCGGGTGCTACAAAACCAATGTTGCCTATTTTCAGTCCGAAGCTGCCAATACCCGTCATCGCGATGTTTTCTACCTTTGGTCTAACGCCTATCGCCTTTCAAAAAATCTTGATATCGTAATGATAGGCTCGTACCTTAATGCCCATGGCGACAAAGCGCATAGCGATGACAATGCCAAAGGATATGCCCTCATCGGCGGTTTAGCATTTAGATTCTGATTATATTTCCATCAAATTTGGCAAATTTTTGCTTATCCTGGATAATAAAATATTGACACTTATCATCTTTTTTGATATATTAAAACTGTTTACTAAGTCTATGTTTTATTATTCTAAAAGTTTTTATAATTTTAATTGAGAGTTTTCATTTGTTTTTAATGAATGACGTCTCGTGAATAATAGCATTGGATGTCAGTCAAACAAAAATAAAAAATATTTAATAACTTAAAATTATAGATTATGAAAACGGCAGAATTATTGAAAAAGGTAAACAACAATGGTAGAGAAGCAAAATTAATTTGTATGTCAACAAAGCTCCCGACAGTTAGTTTATGTGAAAAATCCAATGACGGAGTGGTGATGGTAATTAATTTGAGTGTGTTTGTTCAGGAAATCTTTTCATTGTCGGATGAAGAAGTTTTTGTCATCGGACGTGATGAAGAAAGCGATTACAAACTGCCGAACGACAAGTGTTTCTCTCGTTTCCATTGTTTTGTTGCCAGAGTAGGCGGAATGTATCAGGTATTTGATTCTTCTTTATGCGGAACGGCTCTGGAGAACAAATAATCAGGACAAAACCGAAACGGCAGAAACAGGCTTAATCTCATCTGAGGTTAGGCCTGTTTTTCATTCATATGGTACCGCATCTTTTTCAAAACAATGGTTTCTCCACGGCGATGCGTGGTTGTCCGTCTTCTTCGCCGCCCTTAATATGAATGATGCCGCACGGCAGAAAGCCGCTTTTTTCCATAGTGCGCTGCATTGCAATGTTTTCTTGGTGGGTATCGGCCCGGACGCTGGAGGCTTTGCGGGAGCGGGCGAGTTTTTCGGCTTCTTCGTAAATTTTCACGCCCAAACCTTTGCCGTGGCTGTCTGCGGCAACGGCCATTCGGTGTACGACGGCATAGTTGCTGCCGGTCGTTTTCCAACCGCCTTCTATTTTTTCATAGCTTTCATCAGCTCCGAACGTAATTGCACACATTCCGGCGATACGGCTGCCTTCACATAATACGTAACCAATTCCGTCGGCAATGTCTTTTTCCAGCAATGGCCGGTTGGGGTATCCCGTCTGCCACTGATTGATGTTTTGTTTTTTGAGCAGCAATTTGGCATCGTTGACAATTTGCATCATTTCGTCAATGTCTGCCGGCGTTGATTTGCGAAACTCCATAATACCTCCGTTAAAATTCTACTTTAATGCCAAACGTACGGATGAGTTCGGCGGCTTGAATGCTGTTGATTGCGGCACCGCGCAGCTCAGCGAAGTCTTTGGACAGGATAACGCCGGAGATGTCCGAGTTTGTTATGTCTACGCCGCGCAGATATGTGCGAAACAGGTTGCTTTCGTTCAATACTGCCCGGTTTAGCTCCAAATTCTTCACTTTGCATTCACTGATTTCCGAGTTTGTCAAACGGCTTCCGTCAATAAGCAGGTTTTCAAAACGGCTTTCGTTAAAATTGGCATATTGAAAATAACTGTCTTTGAAAATGCTTTCTTTGAATATATTTGCCAGAAAGTCGCTTCCCGTAAATTTGCATTCTTCAATCAAAACCTTGCTCCAATAGGCGTTTTCAAAACAGCAGTTCGTGATGCTGCAGCATTGAAAATGAGCATTTATCCAAGAGCTTTTGGTAAAATTGCATTCTTTGAAACAGCAGTCGCGAAACAGCACGTTGCGAAAATCAATTTTGGAAATGTCTCCTCCCGAAAGAACCTGTCCGCAGATTTTTAGGTCGCTGATTTCGTCGGCCGTGTCGCGAACCAGGCGGACGGCGTCGGTCAGGTCTTTATCAAGCGGCTCTTGCGGCAGAAGAAATTTTTTTGCGGATTCCATGGGCAAATATCTCAAAACGGATTATGTGCTAAATATACTCTCCCCGCTGAAACACACAATAAAAATTATTTGTTTCATCACAATTGTTGAATTTTTTTTGCCTTTGTGTAATATCTCGGAATGTCAGGAGGAAAAATGATAATAAAACAGGCCTTGCCGGGAGAAGAAAATGATGTTGCCGCATTGGCGCTGAAAATGTGGCCGGAGCATGAAGCGGATGAATTGCGCCGTTTGTTTGCCGCTTTGCTGAAGGCTCCGGACGCCGCCGTTTTTGTCGCCCGGGACGGTGGGGTTGCCGTGGGGTTTGCCCAAACTCAGCTGCGGCGGGATTATGTCGAAGGAACGTCCGAATCTCCGGTGGGATACCTGGAAGGAATTTATGTTGAAGAAAAATTCCGGGGCAGGGGCATTGCGCGCAGCCTTTTGGCAGAATGTGAAAACTGGAGCAAAAACCGGGGATGTGCGGAATATGCAAGCGACTGCGGATTGGATAACGTTAACAGTTTGAAATTTCATCTCGGCTGCGGTTTTGGCGAGGCCGGCCGTATCATCTGTTTTACAAAAAAAATATAAAAAGGAACAAATCTCTGATGCAGGATAAAACGCTGTTATACCGTCTGTGGTGGTTATTTAAGACCAACGTGATTATAAGTTGTCTTGCCGTCGGCGGCGGCTATATGATTATACCGTTAATGAAGAAACCTTTTGTCGACAACGCGAAAGCCTTTTCTTTTGACGAACTGTTGGAAATGTCGGCTGTTGCGCAGTCGGCTCCGGGAGCAATAGCCGTCAACCTTTCGGCAATTACGGGGTATCGCATTGCCGGGTTGATTGGAGCCGTTGTCAGCTGCGTTGCGGCAGTTTTGCCGCCGCTGCTGATTATGTCTGCGGTAGCGGTATGCTATCAGCAGGTTATTCATAATCAGGAAATCAATGCCGCATTAAAAGGGATGATTGCCGCCATTGCCGCAATCATCATTGACGTGGTCTATGATATGGGAAAAAATGTTGCCCGCAATAAGGAGATGCTGGGCGTTCTGACGGCGGTTTTTGTTTTTGTCGCATCGTTCGTTTTTGAGCTTAACGCCGTACTTTTGATAGTCGTGTCGTTGGTTTGCTATGCATTGATTGTATGGTTGAAGGGCAGGGGGAAGTAATATGGCGGAAAAGTTGTGGGAGTTGGCGGTTAATTTTTTCCAAATCGGCAGTTTCAGCATCGGGGGCGGATATGCGATTATTGCTCTGATTGAAGAACTGTTGGTTAACCGTTACCATTGGCTGAGTTTAAAAGAGTATACGGACATCATCACGATATCTCAGATGACTCCCGGTCCGTTGGCAATCAACGCTTCCAGTTTCACCGGTTTGAAAATTGCCGGTCCGTTGGGAGCAGTCGTTGCGACATTCAGCTGCATTATTACCGGTTTCGTCATCTCTTTGTCTTGTTACGGCTTTTTTTGCTGTCATCGCAATTGTGCCGTGATTATGTCTGTTTTGCAGGGACTGAAAGCTGTTGCTACCGGGCTGATAGGTGCTGCCGGTGCCGGGATTTTGCTGCTGGCGCTTACCGGTCATAACCATGTCACTGCCGAGATAAACAGTTTTGACGGCTATGCTTTGCTGATTGCGGTAGTCTCTGTCGTTTTACTGCGCCGTTACAGGTTCAATCCTGTGTGGGTACTGGTTTTAAGCGCCGGGGTCGGAATATTGGTGTATTAAAACCTATGCCTTTTGAGAAACCGGGTGCCCGTCCGGCTGTGGACGATAATATTTGCCGAAATAAAAAATGGTTATCAAACCGGCCAGAGATAAAACGCATCCCGGAAGCGCGGAGTATTCGACGCTGTATCCCAACTCCATCGGCAGGCCGCCGAAAAATGCCCCCAGAGCGTTACCGAGGTTAAAGGCAACCTGAGCGCTGGACGCTCCTAAGATTTCACCGCCTCCTTCTGAGGTGTCGATAATCAAAAACTGTTCCGGACCGGAGACGCCGAATAAGCCGAACACGCCGATAAACATTAGTGCCAAAGCCAAATATGAATATGCGGCGGCAAAAAACATCAAGACCGATGCAACAAACATTAGGCCGATCATCAGGGCCGAAAGTGTTACCGGAGATATAAAGGTTGACAGTCTGCCGCTGATGTAGTTTCCCATAACCATTCCCAACCCGGACAGAGCCATAATCCAGGCCATGCTGTGCGGCGGAAATTTGGCAATGTTTACCATAATCGGGTTAACATAGCTGTACCATGAAAACAGACCGCCGTTGCCCAGCATAATGGAAGCCAGCAGAAACCACGGCAGCGGACGTTTCAAAAAACTGAATTGCGCCGTAAAGTTTTTCGCCGAAACCGGTGCGACGTCAGGTACCCACAGATATATGGCAATAATTGTAATCAAACCCCAAACGGCAACTAACAGAAACAGCATATGCCAGGAAACGATATGAGTAAGGTATGATGCCGCCGGAATTCCGACAAGGTTGGCAATTGTCATGCCGGAAATCATCGTTGCAACGGCTTCCACCTGTTTATTGCGGGGAGCAAGACGTTTGGCGACAATGCCGGCCACGCCGAAAAATCCTCCGTGCGGCAGGCCGGAAATAAAACGTGCCGCCAGCATAAAAGTATAATTAGGAGCTATAACGGCCAGAAAGTTGCCGATACACATAATGAACATCAGAATAATCAGCAGGGTTTTTAACGGTCGGTTTCCCGATAAAAACACTAGCAGAACGGCTCCCGAACAAACGCCCAGAGCATAAACGGATATAAAGTGTCCGGCTTCCGGGATTGAAATGTTAAGACCGGCGGCTACGACGGACAAGATGCTCATCATTCCAAATTCGGCCATTCCCAGTCCCAGAGTTCCAAAGGCAAGAGCTGCCAAGCTTTTTTTCATTGCAAAACCTCACAATCATATTGTTAATGCAGATTCTTAGTCTGCAATTTGCAAATTTCAATAAGCTTTGCGAATATCAGCCAAAATAAATCATTTGTTCGAAATCGTTTTTTTGTAATTGTTTCCCCAGTCGGCCATTGTTGATATTATCGGAAGCAGGGAACGTCCCAGCTCGTTGAGGCTGTATTCCACGCGGGGAGGAACTTCTGCATAGACCTTTCTTTTGATTAAGCCGTCATTTTCAAGTTCTCGCAGGTTTTGAGTTAAAACTCTCTGGCTGATTCCCTCCAGATTTTTGCGCAATTCGCCAAAGCGTCTGGTGCTGGCAAGCAGATCTCTGATAATCAACAGCTTCCATTTGTTTCCGATTAGGTTAATTGTTGTTGCAACCGGACAATCTAAAATTTTTTTATTTGAAATCACTTTGCTTTCTCCATTAGTTACAAATTGAATACTATATATTAAAATAATGCCTACTTTACAAAATAATATAATATTCAATATTATGCAGATGAACAAAAAAATCAATTGCTTTGGAGGAAAAAATGAAAAACATTATCGTCAAAAACTACCATGACGTACAACCTTTGGTTCAATCTGCAAACGGCAACAGTTTTGCGGTTAAACCCGTTATTGAAGACGTCGACAAATGCTTGGCAAACTTTGTGGAAGTGGCTCCCGGAAATTTTGCTTACGGGTATCATTACCATGAGGAGAATGAAGAAGTGTTTTATATCATCAGCGGGACTGCGGCTGTAAAAACCGAAACCGGTGAAATTCGCTTGAAAGCGGGAGATGCAATTTGTTTTCCGGCCAATATCAGCAGTTCTCACGTTATCCGTAATGATTCGGCTGATGAAAAACTGGTTTACCTTGACGTTGGGACGGCAAACAAACCGGACGTCGTTCATTTTACCGGCACCGGCAGCGGTATGACAATTACACGTTCCGGAACCTATAACTTCCGCGAAGAATAAGATATAAAAAGCCGGATAACTCTTTTATCCGGCTTTTGTTTTTTGATTAACGGATGAAGTTCGTCCGTTCTCCGCTCTCGACCCGGGGAAGCTCGATTCCGTCATTTTTAGCCTTTTCAATACATTTCAGCATCCAGGCCATATTGTGGCCGATGTTACGCATTGTTTGCAGCCCCTCTTTATCCTCGGAGACTTGTTCGGCGCTTATGCCGTGTACGTTGTTCCAGTAAGATGAGGAAACGACAGGCATTTTGGATATGGTGAAATACTTGTTGATGACGTCAAGCGAAGCGGTTGTGCCGGCACGTCTGGCCGAAACGACGGCAGCGCCGGGTTTAAAGGCAAATACGCTGCTGCCGGCATAAAAAACACGATCCAAAACAGCCTGAAGACGAGCAGAAGGATGAGCGTAATAAACCGGAGAGCCGAAAACAAATCCGTCTGCCTTTTCAGCTTTTTCAATAATCTGATTGATGATATCGTCATTAAAGACGCAACGGTTGTTCAGTTTTCGGCAGGTACCGCAGCCGATGCAGTCCCGATAAGCCGCTTTTCCCAGCTGGATAATTTCTGTTTCAATGCCTTCGTTGTTCAAAACCTTTGCAACTTCGGACAACGCCGTGTAGGTACACCCCTGTTCATTGCAGCTGCCGTTAATCATTAATACTTTCATATTTCCACCTTTCTCAATTAATTTGCGTTATACGTATGTCAGCGTGTTTTCGCAAAATGTTGTGTCAAAAAACTATTCTGTGTGATGAGGGTTTTAATTTGCCGGGAGATTGTGTTTCTGTCAAAAACAATACCGTTAATGCCGAGTGATTTTGCCGCTTCCACATTTTCGCGTTTGTCGTCAATAAAGATGACTTCTTCCGGCTTGGCGTTTAATCTTGCCAATACGGACTGATAAATGGCTTTGTCGGGTTTCAATAATCCGAGCTCGTATGATACAAATATTTTGTCTTCGGCAGCCAAAGTTTGTCCAGTGTCGGCCAAATTGGGTAGGGCATTTGACAACAAGCCTATTTCTATGCCTTCTTTACGCAGCCAGGACATTGTCTCCAATGTTTCTTCATAAAAGGGACCAACGCCCTGATGCATTGCATTGTCGACGGATTGTTCAATATCTTTCGAATAAACGATGCCGCAGTGGCTGCATAAGTTTTTGCAAAAGGCGGTAAAATCCGTTTCTCCTTTCATAAAGGAATTGTAGTTAAAAGATTTGGCGCCGCCTTTCTTGTCAAAGGTTTTGTGGTCGGCGGACTGTTCTCTCAGCAGTTGGTTTAACGGTTCCAAAGAATACGGATAGCAAACTTGCCCAACGTCAAAAATACAAAATTTTATCGTCATTTTGTGTCTTTCAAATGTAATATTGCCTTAAGACAATCCTATGGGATAAAATAAAAAAACACAATACAATTTCTTTGCGTGGCATTTTGTCAAAAGCCACGCGCGTCGATGAGGTTGAACCGTTAAGTCAGAGGTAGTTTTTTGGGGATAAAAACAATAAAATTTGCTGCAGTGTTTCTTGAGGCGTCTGCTCACTGTTATCAATAATCAAATCGGCAGATTTTGAACTATGGTATCCTTCCTGATACATTTCTCTGATTCTGTTGATTTCAGAGACAGATAACGAACGTTCTCCGCGATTTTGTATGCATATTTCCAAACGCGGCGCCAGGGTAATATTGACAAACTCAGTTGTTTTGTCCTCCCATCGCTTCCATTCGTTAAACAGCTTGTCGGTCATCGGATATGCGAAAACGATGCTCTTATATTGTTTTTTTTGTTTTTCCTCTTCTATGATTTTTTTTAATCGTTTTATACGCTCTTGCCATCCGGCTTTAACGCTCAGCCCTAAAAGCTTTTGTTCCCCATCGGACAACAGGTCGTCGACCTCTATAAAAAAAGATATCGGAAGTTGTTTGCTTAACAGTTTGGAAACGGTTGTTTTTCCTGAATTTATCGGACCGTTAATATTTATAATCAGCATGGTAGATTCCCCTTAAAAACATTTAGCACTGAAATAAATAAAATTTCAATGGTAAAAATTTTTCCGAGTTTTGGTAAATCGTTTTTCTCGAATAACATTAATGCCGTTATGAAAACGGGATGTGTCTGTACAGGAAAGATTTGCCTGACATTTTTTGGGGAATTATTAAAAAATAAATAAGTTTCAATTATAATTTAAATCATAAAAAACAAATCTACTGGAAAAAATATGTATCTTATTGGTATTCTGGCAGCTTTCGTCAGTCCGGCCGCACATTCTTTATCAAATATTTTCGATGCTTATATCATTGGAAATTTGTTTAAAAAAACGTCAACGACCGTTTTTTATGCAAACATCACCAATATCTTGGGACCGTTTGCTTTGCTTTTGATAGGACCTGTTCATATGTTGCCGGTAAGTGCAATCCCTTATGTTGCTCTTATCGGCTTGATAAATGTCGCTTATCTTTTTCCTTATTATGCTGCGCTGAAAACCACGGATACCTCGATTGTTGCCGCATTGTTTTCTTTAGAAAAAATATTTATTCCGTTTTGGGCCTATATGATTGTCAATGAAATAATGCGGCCGGAACAGTATTTGGGATTGGGAATAATTATTGCCGCTTCGTTGGTTCTTAATCTGGAAAAGACTACGGCGATAAAAATAAACCGGGGTTTTGGGCTGATGCTTCTGACGGCTGTAATTCTTTCTTTTGAAAACGTTCTTTACAAAAAAATATTACAACATACGGATTGGCTTTCAACGGCATTCTGGAGCGCAATGGTTACGTTTACAATCAGGTGGGGAATTTTATTTTTTAGACCGATGCGGCAGGACATAATTAAAAATTTCCCGAAATACAAAGCTAATTTTTCAAAATTTTGCTTTATTGAAGTCTTTGACCAACTCGGCAATCTTATGCCTGTTTTTGCTTTGTCGATTATTCCGGTGTTGGTTGAAACGTCTATTTCATCAACGCAGCCGATTTTTGTAATTGTCTACGGATATATTTTAAGCCGGTTGTTTGGAGATAGGTTTAAGGAGAAGTTGAGCCGTAAGGAAGTTATAAAAAAGTTCGTTTGTTTTGTCTTTATCGGCATTGGCGTAAATTTGGCTATAGGTCTTTAAATTGAGAAAAACAGCACTTGACAAGGATGTTCAAAAAGTTTTGGCAGAAGCCTACGAGCAAGGTTTAATTCGTGGGAGTAAACTGGATTATGTAAAAACAATTATTGAGCGCCGTCAGAAAAAAGGCAAGGCAATTTATAAGAAAAAGTTTAGCCCCAAGCAACTGACAGCTCAGGACATTCAGCATATCTACGAGCAGGAAATCAAACGCACCCAGCTAATTATTGCCAAAAACGAAAAAGTAGAGAATTCACTAATTTTTATTACGCAAAGCTTAAAAAGCCTGCTGGGTACAGAAGCTTTCTACACTTTATTAAAAGCAGAAAATCTGCTTTCTTTACCAAAATATCTTGCTGAAAGGATTAAAATTGATGGCTAAAACGATAAAAAGAGCATTCGAGCAAGGGATTATTACACTCAAAATCGATGACATCATTCATACCAAAGAGTTAGATAAAAATATTTTAGTTTCGAGGAAATATACGCAGGTCATTTCATCCATTCATGCTGTCGGCTTGATTGAATCTCCGGTCGTTGCCTGCCGGGGTAATGATTATATCCTGCTTGATGGTCACTTAAGGCTTCACGCTTTAAAAGAATTAGGCATAAAGGAAGTTGATTGTCTTGTTTCGACTGATGATGAAAGTTTTACCTATAATAAGCACGTTAACCGTTTGTCAAATGTCCAAGAACAAAAAATGATTTCCAAAGCCATTGACAAAGGTGTTTCGGTTGAACGCCTTGCCAAGGTTTTGGATATGAAGCCTGCAAACATCCGCAATAAAAAGAATATGCTTAACGGTATCTGTCAGGAGGCAATTGACTTATTGAAGGATAAAATTGTCAGCGTCAAAGTGTTTGAATACCTTACTAAAATGACAGAAGAAAGACAGATCGAGGCGGTTAATTTATTAATTGACAGTAGGAATTATAGCACCTCTTTTATTCGTTCGATTTGGCTCGCTAGCACGGATGATCAATTAGTCCGCCCAAGACGCAAAAAAATTGAAGCGGACATCGATTTTGCAAATTTTGGAAAATTAGAGCAAGAAATTAACAACCTGCATGGCCAATACGAAGAAATTGAGGACGGTTACGGTCTGAATGTCCTTAACTTCACCCTTTTGAAAGGTTATTTGAAGAAAGTTGTTATGAATTGCCGGGTAAACCGTTATCTGCGTATCAATAATCCTGATATCCTCGATCAACTCGAGGGAATTATTGATCTCGACAGTCTGAATGCAACCGAATAAATTATAAATACCCTCTTAAAACGATACATTACCAAAAAAGCAATTAAAAGAATTGTTTTTAGAAAAAAACTTTCGGAAAACTTGACAAAACAATTTTCCGAGTATATAAAACCTATGATCGCAAATTAAATTAAGAGGTTTTTATGACAAAATATCTAAATAGGATTGATATTTTGCATGGGACTAATCCCCATGAAGTCAATCCGATTTTTAATACGTTATGCACCCAACTTTCTTTAGATGTTGCTAAAGTATGCCGTGAAGCAGGTTCTGGACATCTTGGCGGATCTTTGTCTTCTGTTGAATTAATGTCCACTTTGTATTTAGGTGGCCATTTGCAGTTTTCAAAAGAAAATCCGAGAGATCCAGACCGAGATAGGATTTTATTACGGGGACATCTAGGGCCGCTTAGATATCCCCTTTTTTCAATGCTTGATTGGGTGGACAGAGAAGAACTCCATCATTATCGAAGGTTGAATTCTCCTCTGCATGGTCATGAGACAATGCAGGATGTTCCTGGGGTTGATATCACCCCTTCTGGGTCACTCGGTATGGTTTTATCTTACGGCATTGGTGCTTCAATTGTTTCAAACAAAGCAGCCCATCAATTTAAGACTTATGTTTTCCTTGGCGACGGTGAGGAACAGGAAGGCAACGTCAGCGAGGCTGCTAGGCACGCCGCTAATCTAAAATTAAACAATTTAGTATGTATTCTTGATAAAAACGGTAAGCAATTATCCCGTCCAACAAATGATATGAATAGCAATTCGGATGTCGCTACAATCTGGCGAGGTTATGGGTGGAATGTAATTAATCTGGAAGAAGGTCACAATCCCCTTAAAATCAGCGAGGCTTATGATCAGGCTAACCAATATAAATCTGGTCCTACATTAATAATCGCCCACACTCATAAAGGTCATGGTCTTTATGAGGCTGACCGCCACTTCTGCGGTTATCATACTATAAGCAATTGCACCCCTGAAATTGTAGACGCATTTATTGCTGAGAAAAAGCAGGAACTTGCTGATTCTGGTTATTCTTTAGAAGATATCAAACAAGCCATTAACGCCAATATTCAAAATGTTGCCATAAAAGAGGCGGAAAAAAAGTCAGAAATTTTTTATGACAATATTGATTCCGAAGATGTCAAGGATTGGCACCAACATGACTCTGTTACACATTATTATCAAAAACTTACTAAAAATGTAAAGAAGAACAATATTCATAATTTTTACTTTTTAACGGCAGATCTTATGCCAAAGGATGCCATGCAATGGTGTCATTTAGATCAGCTAGAGAACTATTTTGATGTCGGCTTAAGGGAGCAGCATATGTATGCTATGGCTCATGGTATTTCGGTTACGGATCCAACCGCTCGTATTCATATTAATGCGACAGAAGCTTTTACTTATCGTGGACTTGACCAATTTAACGTTGTTGGTCAGGGAGGCAGCAGGATAATAGTTACTGCGGATAAGGCAGGCATTTCGAACGCACGCAATGGCTCGACACACCAGTCTGTGGCACAACCTTTTGCTGTGTTACACCAACCTAACACAACATTTTTAGAGCCTTCAGATGTGGAAGACTTTTATTCTTGCCTGAACGTTTCCTTCAGAAATAATGATTCAGTATATTATATTCGTTCGCATAGCCTTGACTGTCCAAACCTACCCAAAAGAGACTTTGTCAAAGATGAAATAAATCCATTTTTCGAGATTGGAGATCCTGTAGAGCATCCTGATGTAACCTTAGTCGGAAGCGGAATAACCACAGCATATTTGTGGGATGCAATGGATGAATTGAAAGAAAACGGCATAACGGCTCGTCTTATCAATGTCACGGCTCCCGGAATGCTAGGAGAGGGTTTTGCGAAAAGCATAGAAAATGATAAACCATGTTTTTGCTTATATAATGGACATCCTGACTTTCTTCCTTCCGTTGTTTCACAAGCGATTGTGAAAAATCCGCATGGACGTCCGAGTATGATTAAAGGGCACGGTTTTACAATGGGAAATAGCGGAACTATTGATGAGCTGAAAGCCTATTTTGGCTATGACAGAGCTTCAATTGTCAAAAATGTAACCGAGATTCACCGTGAACATGAAATGCGGCAGAAATTAAAAGGGTACCAAGAAAAACAGGACAAGAATGACGTTACCAAAGCAATTTTGAGCAAGAATATTGCTGACAGGATAAATAATATTAAATAAAATTTTTAATGAATTCTGTGATCCCATTTCCCTCGTTTACCATTTTCTTAAGTTTTTTAACGATTTCTAGAAATTGGTTTTCGAGGGATTTCTTTTGTTCTGTGATTGGAGCGGTTTTTTGACCGGTCCGTTGTAAAAAATCCTCAATAAATAAGAGTTCATCAATTTTATTCATGTATTCCGAAAAATATTTTATTAATTCATAAAAGCAATTATTGGCTTTGGCGTACATCATTAATTCCATGACGTCCAAATCTACGAAGAAATCGAAGAAATGATTTACTTTGAATGAGAGATGAAGCGGAAAAACCTTTTCATTAAGTCGCTTGAAAGGAAAGCGTATTTTAATATTCTCCTGCTCAAAACGGTCATACTCCCCCTGAGAAGGATTCTCAATTCCACGCCGTTTCAGTATTTCGAGATAATCTTTTTTAGGATTATTTAAGCTGACAGGTGATTTATTCTTAAGATCCCAGCTTCGGGGTGCATAATATTTTTTAAAGTGCCGGGCTATTTCCTGAGCTGAACAAATAACACTAAATTCTTCTATACAAAAACTTTCACGGAAGAAATTGTTTATATCTTCTTCACTGACTGTGTCCTGAAACTTTGTTCTTTCAAAATCCAATATGGTGTATTCGTTACCACTTGCTTTTTGCTTAATCAAAATATTCCTGGGAGCGATGTCGTGCCAAATAATGCCTTTTTTGAAAAAATAATCAATTAAACGCGTCATATCTGAAAGGATTTGTTCCCTGATTTCGTAATCTCGGCTCTCGATTAAGATTTCTTCAGCGGTTGGCAGCTTCACTTCTTTGCTTACTGAATAACAGTTCCCAGTTTCATAGTCTTTAATGATAGCAAGGTAATCTAACAATCTAACCGTAAAAGCTTGATTGTTTTTTTTCTTTATGCTTAGTTTTGACTTAGTAATACCAAGTTCGTTAAGGCTTTGAACAGCTTTCTGTTCATTAATAAATCTTTCTGGCTTGCGAGCGCTGTTTATTTTGAAAATAACATCGACACCATTAACAGAAGCCTTTTTAATAGTTCCGATCCTAGCATTGCTATGAATTCCGATAAAATTAGGGAGCTGCTGCACAAAAGTGAAAAAATCACCGTCACATATTTCTGACAGCCCTTCAACTAATTGCTTTTGCTTGCCGTCTTTCAAAAATAATCCAGTTGTATTTTTTTTCTCTGGTGAAAAATACAATAATTCTTTCAAATTATCAAACATCAAGATTTGATGCTTTTTGAACTCAAGATCGTTTTTCAGAAAGTCGTTAACAATATAAAAGGGATGTTTGTTTTCAGAAAGCTGTTCAATTATATTTTCGGGGGACTTTTTTACCAAATATTCGGCGATAACTTCCGCATATCCCTCATAATTACTATATTTCTGAAACTGCTTGTTTTGACAGACAGCTTCTTTTAATCGTTCGAAGTCAGACATTTTGATTTCCGATACTTTGATTGATCCAGTCAATTCCCAAGGAAGCAATTTGTTCTGTGAATTCATTCATACCATGATTCGCTCCCTGCAGGATAATATGCTTCGATTGGCTATTCATAAATTTCATTGCTTTTTCTGTTATCTTTCGAAAGGTTTCCTCTTCAATTTCTTGGTCACCGTTTATCAGCAGACAAGGACTTGCAATTTCTGAAAGGATGCTCTTTTGGTCGAAATCTTCTAAAAACTTGATAATATCACCAGATATTTTAATCTTATTACGATATTTAGATGCAGACTTGGCCATAAAATATGGAGAATGTTTAAGTTCATCCATCTGTTCATGTGAAAAATACTCGTTCCAGTCAAAATTCATGGGGCCAGCACAAACACCAGTCAAAACCATTGATAGGATTGTCTCATTCCAACATTTTAATGCTGCTATAGAACCGATAGAATGTCCCCAAAGAATGATTTTACTGTTATATTGACTAACATAACGGATCGTTGACTTCAGGTCATCGCATAAAGAAGCCGCTGACATTACCGTATCGGCACTCTCTCCACACCCACTAAAATCAAAAGCAAAAACGCCAAAACCATTTTTCACCAATTGCTCGGTAATTTTAGTATAACGTCCTTTAGAGTCTTTATCAGCGGTAATCCCGTGAATAAGGATAACCAGCGCTTTATTATCCAGTGCTTCGCTATAGTTAGCGACTAAAGAATCGCCATTTGTATTCTGGTATGTAATTTTCTGTGTTTTCATTCTACAATCCTAAATAATATTTAAGTCAATACAATAATCCAAAGAACGGATCGGAATATTTTGCATATTCTCTCTTCTCTTTTGCCATATATTTATAAAATAATCCTTAAAATTCGGATAATCATAATAATCAGAACCAATTTGCGGAATGGTGCCTGTATCAATAAAGTACCATTTTTCTTCAGCTTCTGACCATACAAAGTTTCCTGGATGCAAGTCCAACTTTAATGGACTGCCTGAATTTTTATATAAATGATAAAAGTGCTCCAAATATTTTAATTGTTTGTCGGTTAACGGAATATCATTGAACAAATAGTCTTCCCCAGTTTTACCTGCAATAAAAGGATGTATGAGAGTAGCGTTTTGTTGTTCATAACACATTTTAGAAATCAAAAATTCTTTCAAAGCTGTTATCCTAAAATGTTCATAAGCAAAAAACTCTTGATCTGCCAAAAATTTAACGGCAGCAATATTTTTAGGGACTTTATGAATGGTACGGTCGGACTTTGAATAAAAGATGTCAAATATTCCGCCGTTTTCGTTAAATAAAACTGCAGATGGAGGAAGTTCATAGGACGAGTTATAGGGAATCGCTCTGAATAAACCAACAAAAGACAATTCCAACAATTCTGCCGTATATCTACAATCGATGGAAGGCCTAAAGAGCCAGCGGTTAAAGGCATAAAACAGGATTGGGCAATATCCACGTGACAACAAAACAGTATTAATCGTTAATGCAGCCAAGAAAGGATTTTTAAATGTATCATAGTTTTCATTAACCAACCTGCAAATGGCTCCGATATCAAACGGTTGAGGCTGAGTAAGGGCAACTTGTTTCGTAATCTTTTGTGCTTCCTGGAGTATTTCATCTCTGTTTTCCAGATGATTAAAGATAAATTTGAGAAATGCAAAATATTTTTTAAACTCATGGCTGCTTTTTTTATATGGCCGTAAATGATTTTTACAAACTAAACAGAACAAACTGTTTTGCTCTCGTTCGGTCAGCGATGCAAATAAATGCAGATTGTTTTGTGCGGTCAGTTCGGTCAAATCATTACAAGTCATTTTATCTCTGCAGCGATGTTGGATTTTTTTCCAAGTATTCTTTAGTTTTCTGCCGTATTAATGCGGCATCACTCTTATTTGTCAGATCCAGCCTGCCAAATATATTAGGGTTATCCATATAATAAGTAAGCTCTTTAATGTCTAACCCCAATGGATTTCTTTCAGCGGAAATCTCTAGAGGATTAATATCTGAGGGACAAGCAAAAAATTGACTATTGCGATCTGAGAAAGCTTTATCAAGGTCGTTTTTGCTGTTCTTTAAGACAATTTTTGTGTTCGAATTACAATAAATGGTATCGATTCCCTTGTGGAGGGCAAACTCAATTGCTTCGCCTATCGTATTTATAATAGGTTCTCCAGCATCGTTTAATGAAGTATTACATAAAATAGGAATATCTGTCAGTTTATAAAAGGCTTCCATTACTTCATATAATTGGGGATTGCTTTCTGCTGAAACGCTTTGAACTCTTGCCGTATCATCAAAATGCACCACCGCCGGAATTTTTGATTTTTTACTTTTTTTAACAACAAAATTTAACAACATATTTGGTGAAAAACGGTATTGCAAAAAATATTCTTTACCATGATCGTCCATAATAACTGGAGCAACAGGGCGCCACCATTGACGTTTTTTTATCATATTTAACTTGTCTTTTGCTTCCATTAACCGGGGATCCGCAAGCAAAGAACGATTGCCAAGAGCCCGCGGCCCGATTTCAGCAGATCCGTTTACCCAAACAACCAAATGATTCTTGATGATATCTTGGGCAATATCTTTCGGAGTAACAGTTTCCATTTTGAGGATTTTTTCTTTGTATTTGCTTAATCCATCATCAATGGCAGCTTCTTGGCCATAATAAGCAGAATTAAAATGAATTTTATAGTTTTTTCCGTGTAATCCGACATAAAAAGCAGCAATTCCAACTCCGGCAGCAATACCAGTATCGCTTGTGCAAGGCGGAATTTGATAGTTCTTAAACTTATATTTCTCCAAGAGATAAGAGTTTGTCGGGCAATTTAATGCAAATCCGCCAGCCAACGCCAATATAGTATTCTCTGGAGAGAGATTATATTTTTTTATCAGGTGGTCAATATTACGGGTAACAATTCTTTCCGAAATCCGGTTCACAAGCTTCATAATCGCACTTATTTTATTGTCTTGTTCCGAAAAGCGGTTGTCATAGCCTCTTATATCTGCAGCTTTCAAGGGGAGAACAAATTCAGAAAGTGTATCAATAACTGTTCGAGAGCTTTGTCTTGCACCTAGATCAAAGAATGCCAAATCATCAAAGCAAGATACTTCATATTCAACCTCAGCCTTTGTCGCTGTGGCCAAAGCCATTAAGGTTCCTTCTCTCAAACCAAATTTTTTATAAGCATATCCCCATAACCGGGCAGGAGATTCAACTGGAAAGATATCAATGCTGCCATCGCAGATAACACTTCCTGCATAGTAATTCTTCTCATATGCGTCAGCTTCAAATTGGCTGTCTGGACCTGCATCCAAGTTCAACGAGAGGATCGTATCCTTAAACGGATCTGGGTTATCATAAAAAATACTGGTCATTAAGTGGGCTATGCTATGAAAAGCAATTCCGGAGGAAGAAAAAAAGTCCATATATTCTGTACTTGTTTCAATTCCCTTCGTTCCCCAAATTCCATTAATATCTTTTATTGCCAGGTTCTCTTGGCTTAATAAATATTCCAAAAGGGTTTCAAAGGCTTTGTTATTATATAAAGCTTTAGGATGTTGTTTAATTCCGCTTATTCTCTCAAGTTCCCAATACTTTTGCAATTTTACATTGCTACCATCAAAATGCCATAACGCAATTGTCTGGTCATGGCGAAGCTTAATGTCCAACATATTTTGTAATTCATCAATGCACAAAAATGTTGATATATAATATCCAGGTTTCATTACAAATTCCTAAAATTATCTATAACAGAAGGGTCTTGGTTTATGAGGGACTTCCTTAACTTCGAAAATATCTTTAACTTTGTCAAATTCTTTCAGGTGTTGTGAAAGGTCTTTAACAAGCCTGTCAACACTAGGCTTGTCGAAATAGGGAGACATAGGATATGCCTTGAGAACACCAATTTTCTTTCCGTTTGCCAAGATATGATATCCAGAAGAATAATCGAGTGTAAACCAACATTCTTTTTTCTTTTGCTTTTCTAAAAGGTAAAGATAAAATTTATGGATATAACGTCCGTATTTTTCAATATCTTCAGGAGCAAGATTGCTGATTTCAAAAAATGACGGAGAATTTTCATTTTCCTTGACAACCAACAGAGTGACAAAGCCGTCGCTGTCATTCTCATTTATTACCTCAAATCGTGGATTTTTATCCAATTCTGCTTTCAAATATTCTGAGGTATCCATTAATCCGCCAATTATACGTTGATACCCCTCAATTCCAAATAATTTGAGGTTAACATAAGCGGCGATCGGGCCTGACAGCGATCTGCTTAACTCTAATGTATATTGAAAAGGAGAATAGTTCCCGTACTCCAATTCTTCATAGGGGATCCCTTTGTAACCATTTTGTTGGAAAAGTTCGTCCCTGTCTAATGTAATGTAAAGGCTTGCAAGGTAAGAGCAAAACCCAGTCTTATGAAAATCAACGCCAAAAGAGTCGGCATATTTGATTTCTTGAATTTTCTTACATTGTTTTTCGATTTTTTCTAAAGCGATTTTGCCAATTTTAAGAGGATTATTCTTGAAGTCATAATCTCTGAAAAACAACCAAGCCCAACCGATAACAGAATCGACATGGATTCTTGGTTTGTAGTCTAGTTTGTATTTTGTAACAATTTCATCACGCATTTCAGCAATCTGTTTAATCGGGTCAACTGTCATCTGAATGGTTGTTCCCCCGTTGACTGTGATGCAGGCTACTTTTTTGCCGTTTTCAATAGCACTCTCTATTCCTTTACGTAAAGCATCAACATCGATAACGCCAAGGTTGTCCGTGGGAATTCTAGTGCAATTTTTATTGCCAATTCCTAACCAGTTACACACTTCCGCATGGCATGGGTGCCCCTGTTTTGATGAAAATGTCATAATTTCATCTTTAATTCCTTCTTTGCCATACATTGGATTAATTCTCTGTAAGCCATGCTTAATAGCGTGAAGGTTGGTTGATTTTCCGCCGAATGTGAAAATGCCGCCTGCTTTTTTCTCATCGATACCAGCCAGACGGCAAATCATTTTTACAACAGCTAATTCGGTTGTCATTAAATATCCCGAGGACATATCTTGGGCACCGTTTGGGTTATAAAGAGAAAAATAACTTGAGGCAACAACCGAAGGAATTGATGCCGGGGGATTAACATTGATTAGTGCTCCAGGATGCGTCCAGCGGATTAATCCCTGTGAATATTCGGCGAGCCGTTCAAAAATATCTTCAATATTTTCGCCGTTCTGGGAAAGATTCTCTCTTTCTAGAAGTTTGGCATACGGTTCCGCAATATTACTGTCAACACGAGCAGAATCTAGATTAATGTGTTTTTGAACTTTACTGTCCAGATTTTCAAATTCTTTGACAAACTGGCTCATATCCATAGTTTCAGGATTAACAAAATAGTTTTTTATATCATTAGTCATTTTTATTTCCTAAACGTTTCTGTTGAAGTTGAATCAGAATCTGAGTCTGACTTAAATCTCTATAAGTGATAAATCTGCCGAAGTTTATTGCTGAAACTTTATTTGCTTCCTCTGGACTAAGCTGAAGTCTATGGAAATTCACTAATTCCTTTGAATAGTTACCAAATGGGACATCAGTTCCAAACAAGGTTTTATTAATTCCGGCATATTTAATGACTTCTTTATATATATCCGTAGGATTTTGGATTTGTGAATTGAGAGGAGCAAATAAGTCGTTAGCTCTCCCTTCAAACATAAGATGGCTTGGGCAGACATCCACAAATAAGTTTGGGGTTTTGGCAACTTCCTGCAAAGCTTCAATTTTTAAGCGGCAGGCATGAGCTATCAAAACACTTCCTTTATACCTTTTAGCAAAGCGCACGACCGTATCTGGATCGTCATATTGACTTTCTCCTGAGTGAACAATGACTGGCAGGTTAGAACAAAGCTCGGGAATTTCATCTAAAGAACGGCGAGAGATTTTCGGATGGAGTTTATAACCATAATATAAGCCTCGAAAATTTTGCTCAAAAAACTTTACTTCCTCATTAATTGTGGAGTTTGCCAAGCCTAAATACATAAAAGGGTAAATTTTTCCCCGATAAGGCTGGGCATCTTTTAGTAATTGAATGTTATATTTTCTAAGCGGATCGGGGCCTTGATATATCCTAGTGTTACAAAGCGAGCAGTCTATGACTTGCTCGCCAGGTATTGAATCTCTAACAAAAACGCGATGTTTATCACAGTCATCACATTGGTATTCCCTAATATAGGGATTAACCATAGTAATGGCTTTCTTTATTTTATATTGATCCATGGCATCTGCTAATGCATCAATATTAAATCCCCCCATTATTTTAGTGTAGTTATCGTTATTTCCTACATTAACATGGGTATGGACATCAAAAATCATAACAAATTTCCTTTTTTGCGATCAAGAAAATCAACAATTGTGGCAAAAGCTGGAATCCCTGCAATAGAATACTTTTTTATTAATGCTGTCTGGCAGCCTAATTTGACGGCAGGAACAATATCTATTTCATAATTATCGCCGACCACCCAAATATCTTTTGCCGGAAGTCCCATTTTTTTAATAATTTTGCTATAAACATTTTCTTTGCAGGTATTCTGCTCATGCTCTAAGGAACAAATATCCTTAATAAATGGTGATAGCTGCATAATTTCTAGGATTCTTTCAATATGCTTTCGCGGAGAAAGAGAAACAATCGTAATGTTAAAATTGGAGTTCTTTAGAACATAAATCAAATCCGGATTTTTATTTATACAATTTTCGTACTCAAGGTGCGAATATACTTTTTTGTAAAATTTTTCGCGAGAAATGTTTAATATACCAAGGGCATCCAACACATTAGGATGACTTTTTTCTAATTCCCTTAATTCTTCTTTATTAATTGAAGCGTGGCTCAACAAAAAGGTTTCGACACTCTGATCAATCTGGGAAGTCAAAAGATTATCGATAGGATAGAATGTTCCGTCTAAATCAGAAATTATTTCAATCTTTCCATTATGCATGTGCGAATAATATACAAATTAATTATAAAAATCAACATAATCCTTGCAAAAAATGCAAAAATTTTTATAATACGCCTAGAAGTTTAATAAGGAGTAAATGATTATGGATTTGAATGAAACTCTCAAAATTTTGTTAAAGGGAGCCGCAGATCATTCTACCAAAGAAGAGATTATTGCGAAATTACAGAAAGTTAAAGAAGAACACAGACCTTTGCGAATAAAGCTTGGCTTGGATCCTTCTGCACCAGATATTCACCTTGGACATGCTGTTGTGCTTAGAAAAATTAAGCAAATGCAAGATTTGGGGCATCAGGCTTTAATTGTAATTGGTGATTTCACAGGTATGATTGGTGATCCAACTGGAAAATCAAAAACCCGGAAACAATTAACCAAAGAACAAGTTTTAGAAAACGCTCAGACATATAAAAAACAGATTTTTAAGATTTTAAATGAAAGCCAAACAACTGTCCGGTTTAATAGCGAATGGCTTGGAGAGATGACTTTCCGCGATGTTATTGAGCTTTCATCTAAATGCACTGTTGCAAGAATGTTAGAACGTGATGACTTCAAAAACCGTTACGAAAATCAGCAGCCGATTTCGGTTCATGAATTTTTCTACCCACTCATGCAAGCATACGATTCTGTCGCTTTAAAAGCTGATATTGAATTGGGTGGAACCGACCAGACTTTTAATATTCTAATGGGACGTAACATCCAAAAGGATTTTGGGCAAGATCCTCAAATTACGCTGTTTATGCCGATTCTTGAGGGAATTGACGGCGTTGAGAAAATGAGTAAAAGTTTAGGAAACTATGTCGGTGTTAATGATCCCGCTAATGTAATGTATGAAAAACTGATGAAGATTCCTGATAATCTTATTATTAAATATTACGAACTTGCGACCGATGTTCACCCTGATGAAATTGCAAAAATCAAATCTAAACTTGATGCTGGAGAAAACCCGAGAGATGTTAAAATGGGACTGGCTAAGGAAATTACAGCCCTGTATCACTCTGTGGAGGATGCCGAAAATGCTGAAGTTTATTTCAAAACAGCCTATCAAAAGCAGGAAATCCCCGATGATGCTCCAGTTTTGCAGTTTGTTGGCATGGTAAATGGTGATGCCGGAAATGCTTTATTGGAGACTTTACTGGCCTCTAATAAATTCAGTTCCAAATCAGAAGTGCGTCGTTTATTCCTGCAAGGGGCCGTAAAGGTTAACGGCAAAAAGATTACTGATGTTAAAGAGATTACAGAGGTGTCTGACAATACAGTTATTCAAATCGGCAAAGGTGCATTTTACCGAATTAGAACAATAGCAGCTTAAACTTTTTATAAGGATCGCTATGCGATCCTTATTTTTTGATCATTAAGCTCATTTTTTGTTCTTGAGGCTCAAAGCCAAACTTCTCATAAAAATTATAGGCAATCGTATTTTTGTTAAATACGCCGAGTTTAATTTCCTGAATATCATTATCCTGGCAATATTTGTAAAATCTATCCATCAAAAGCCTGCCAATTCCTTTGCTTCGTGAAGATTTGCGAACGCCGATATTGCAAATATGTGCAATTCTTGGTTTTTCTAAATGCGGAGAGACTTTTTTATCTGCAAGAAGCAATCCCTCAATTTGATTTCCTTCAACAGCAACCCAGGCTAAAATTTTATTATTTACTAAAGATTCCAGGAAAGGAGCTTTTTCTTCATTATCATCTTGTTTTGTGAAATATCCCTCAAGCAATTCACGATGATGCTCGCGTACCTCATTACATAGTTCCAAAACTTGAGACAAATCGTCTTCTTTAAATTTTCTTATTTCAATTCCCATTGGCATTCCATTCTTTCAAAATAATGTTTGCTTAAGATTTACTGTGATTCTAGTTAAATTTATCTTAAACAATAAGCGTTTAAACCACAAAAAAAGGTTGTTAGTATTGCTAACAACCTTTTTTCTAAAGTTTGAAACCGTCTTTTACTTAACTTTGATCCTGAAGAAACCTCTTTTGCCAATTTTCAATTGGGCTTCTCCATCGATAACCAGTTCAGCATTCTCATCAGTAATTTTTTCACCATTGAGATTGACAGCACCTTGTTTCAGCAGACGTCTGAACTCGGAATTGGATTCATTCTTGCAGAGTTTAAGAAGAGCGAAAACAGCAATTTTATTACTGTCGATCTCTATGCAAGGAGCATCTTCTGGAAAAGCTTTATTGGAGAAAGTATCCAAAAAAGCCTGTCGAGCCGCTTCTCCTGCTTCTCTGTTGAAGAAAATACTTACAACTTCCGTAGCTGTGAAGATTTTTGCATTCCTAGGATTGTCTTTGATATTCATTGCCTCAATCTCCTCAAGAGGAATACGAGTGTTGTTTATCAAAATCGGTTCAATCATTTGGTCAGGCAAAGCCATAATCTTACCAAACATTCCAGGAGCGTCCAAGTTCAAGAAAACACCTGTACCATTACTTTTTGACATAAGTTCTCCAGTGATGGGGTCTTCCATAAGATTGACGCATACCACAAACTTTTCTTTGTCTCTGTAACGGCGGACAAGGTTTCTTCCCATAAGAGCATTAAAGGTCTGATCCATACCGCAAATTTCCACATCAACATCAAGAGCAACAGAATCGTAGCCTTGGAACATTGGGTAGATAAACTCATGCAAATGGATTGGTCGATTTTCAGCAATACGTTTTTGGAACATATCGCGTTCGAGCATTCTTTGAACGGTTGTATTCGACAGTAGTTCCACCAAATCCGTGGCTTTCATGTTGTCAAACCATGTACTGTTCAGAACAACTTCAGCTGGATTAACAGGATCATCAAAATTGATAATGCTTTTAATCTGCCGAACCCAGTCTTTCACATTTTCACGAGCTTTTTCTCTAGTCAATGTTGCACGTGCAGAATTGCGATCACTTGGATCACCAATACAAGCCGTTGTGTCACCAAACAACACGAAAACTTTATGACCTAACTGTCGGAACTCCTCAAGCAGCATAAAGTTTTTTGCATGGCTCAGATGAAGAGAATTACTTGTCGGATCAGCTCCGATGTATATTCTTAATGGTTCATCTGACATTAAACGTGCTTTGAACTCTTCTTCAGAAGGCATAATATTTTTAATTACACCTCGGGACAGGATCTTTTCAATCCGTGCCAATTTTTCACTTTTGTCCATCTTAACAAAAAATTTAAGTTAATATATATTTTTACAGAATATCTACATCGTAATTAATTTATCTCAGCATTAATATACAATAAGTTTCTACAGTTTTCAAGAGTAAAAAATGAAAAACGATTTTTTGTTTATTTTTTTGTTTAATTTTCCAACAAATCTAAACTATTTTAAAATAACAAAAAACTTATTTCAAAATGTAAAGATATTTTTTTAATAATGTATTTCAAAACTAAATAAAAAAACAATCATTTAAAAAGCAAAAAGCCCCCTACTCCAGAGAGTAGGGGGCTTTTTCAGCGACATAATTCCTCATATGCAAGGTTATTATTATCAATTTGCGAGACGGTTTCCGCCGTATCATGGTCATAATCAGCATATATTGGCTGATAAATGAGGCAGAAGTCAGCGGCGACGGTATTTGTCGTGCAGCCGCTTAATGCGATCAGATTCATATTTAGAAAACTGAGCCACTTTAACTTTTTGTATGACATTTAGTTGTCCTTTTCTGTTAATTTCAACTTGCTTTTCTTTTCCATCACGACGTCCGCATAAATATAGCAGCAGTCCGATTCCAGAAAAAATCCACACCTTAAATTTGCTTAAAAATTCCGCCATAATACCATTCCTTTACATTAAAATTAGGGCAAGATTTATTTCGGCACAGCTCATAATGGCCAAATACTTCAGAACCAGGAAACAGTTTTATATAAGTATTGATGAGCTTTCTGAGGGCACAGAGTTGTTCAGGACGGAATTCCCGCCGTCCGATCAGGCAAATTCCGATACTGTTTTCGTTATAACCTTTACAGTGTGCTCCAATCATAGTAATCGGCCTGCCGCTTTCCACTGTTCCATCTAGACGGATAACGTGATGATAACCACAGCATTGCCATCCGCGTTCTTTATGCCAACGGTCAATATCTTTAACGCTAAAATCTTTACCATCCGGAGTATCCGCGCAGTGGACAATAATTTTATCAATCTTTCTCAGGGACATTGCCGTGTACTCCTTTTACCGTCTTGATTGTATAGCGCCGTTGGCGGTTATTCGCGCCGCATACTCGCGCAACTTTTGTTCATCCCAAGTCAGGAGCATGGGACGGTCTTCAATAATCTCATAACCTTCGTCATGCAGCTTAATTTCTCCGTAAGGCTGCTGCAAACGGTCGCGCTTTTCATTGATCAACGGGCTGTACTTCAACATTAAAGTACCATTGAGCCATTTGCGTACATTGTCGGCTTGGGCGATTAAAGTCTCGATTTTACTTTGCAAGTCAGCCAGTTTATCAATTGGCAGAGCCGCAAGGTCGCCGATTGAAGTTTCAGAAATCTTTTTAATAAGGTCGTTGTGTTGCATTTTTACCTCCGTAAATATGGTTTTTACGAAGTTCATTGTGCCAGTTTGATTTTCAAACACGATGCAGGGGGCTGCGGGGAGATGAGAAATAGTTCTGCATTTATTGTCGATTGCACTTTATTTTTGGGCTTAAAGTGTTGTATATTGTAACTAATTGTAGAAATTTATTTTGAGAAAAATTATGGAAAGCAACATTTTTATTGATAACGAACATTTTAACTGCCCAATTTGCCATGGCATGGGGTGTCATTATAAAGTCTGGGGAATTATTAAATTTTTTACATCCAATACTAAATATAAATATGTTCTTTTTGTAGAGTGTAGGGGATGTAAAAAAATTTCAATGCATTTTCTTAATAAAAACTCAGATTCTGTGGTTTCTTATGATAAATTAGCGATAGAGGCAGCTGATAGTGTACAACAACTTTTTCATATATCTCCAGAAAGATCGTGTATAAATGTTTCTGAGATAGAACATCCCTTCATTATAAGCGGTTATGATGTAACCAAAATAAAATTTTATGATGAAGATTACAAAATGATCAGTGAAAGTTACATTGACACTTTGGCTAATGATTTCAGTATCAAAACCTCAAAAGTGGTTGAAGAAAATTATCTCAATATCCACCGCTGCTTAAAGCAAGGTCTTTTGGTCGGAGCCAGTGCTTATATTCGCAAAACTTTAGAGGAAATCTTTGTTTCCGAGAATATTGATATCAAAAATAAAAAGATTGACCAAATGGTTGATGAACTCAAAGAATGTTACCCAAGTATTGATGAGTGCATAACGAGCGCGATAAAACAAGCCTATCATATCTCCAGCGATACCATTCACGGCGGTAGTCAGTTGGAATTTGACGAACAGCAAATTGTCGTGTTGCAACGTTGCCTCGAGTTGATAATGGAAGAAATCGCTGCAAAAAAAGACAAAGCAGCCAAATTAAAAGACCTAAGCGGCCTGAGTTCTCAGCTCGGGCAGAAAACCAGCGCCAAAAAGCAAAGAGTTAGCCAATGAACTTAAAAGATAGCAGCAAAACAAACGCAGTACTGGATAGCTTTGCCAGGCAGCAATGCGAGCTTGCGTTGCCTAAAATTCCGATTGAATTAACAGAATCTTTGCAAACGGTAGCTAATATCCATAACCAAATATTGGGTTCCTCTCTATATGAGCCTGTTTTAACCGCTTGCACGCAAAATGCTTGGCTGTCATCGGGAATAAGCGAAAATATGCTCCAAATCCAAAATATGATAGCTCCTGTAATATCCGCTCAGCCAGTTTGGCAGAAGTGTATGGAACCTTTATGGCAATTCCAGTCTGATTTGCAAAAAACGTTTCTTTATATTGATCCTATTATGCGCATGCGGTCTATCCTTTTGCACAATTATTGGACAGTGATGGACGATGAGCTTATAGAAGAACTGTCCGAATTGCCAGATATGAAAAAAGCCACGATTGAAAATACAATTCTGAACTATTATTCAAAAAATGATTTTGAAAAAATCGATAAACTATGGAAAAAATACCAAGAAGACGAGGAAGTGGCGCAACGCGCACCCATTTTTATTGCCTGCTTTGAGACTATGAAAAAATTGCCGCCGCAAATCGCCGCTCAGCTTGTCATTCCTACATTGTTAGCGCAAACGAGCTATTTTTATGATACCTTGTACCAATTAATTCCCGAAGCGGAAAAAGAGCAGATAAAAGAGCAATTAAAATCTGAGAAGACATCGCCTTGTCCTTTTACAAACGGCAAGAAGCCCAAGACTTGCAAGTATTCTGCACCGCATCAACCGCATCTTCCCCGCGAAATCTTTTTGCAACATTTAGAGCAAACCGCTTCTTATCTCGTCTATCGGACCTATACTGAGGTCATCTCAAAAACTTTTGTCGGCGGAGCAAAGGCGGATAAACAAAAAGAGAACGAACATTACAGCAAATATCGCAACAAAATTTTGCACGGTGAGGAATTAGGCTACGGAACAATAGAAAATATGATACGAAGCTGGCTCGAGCTGATTTTTTTATTTGACCTCAGAAAAAACTATCGAGATAATGAAAGAAAAAATGATGATTAGCGAAGCAGATAACTTAACTAGGCCAGTTAACCAAGGAGGAAGCAATGAAGCAGGACTATAAATTTCTCAAAGAAATCCTTTTAACCTTAGAAGAACATTCCAAGCATTTAATTGGAACCGAAGAATTAGTCAATAAATTAAAGGTTGACTTTAATGACCCAGTTAAATGGGATAATTTTTGGGGGCATATGTTGATCTTAAAGGATAATAACTGCATTGACTGCGACGATGAAGAACTGGGCCTTATTCTAAATGGTGACCATTGCAGTTGCACTCCCCAATATTTTCGACTGACAGCACGCGGCTACGAGTTTATCGATATTCTGAAAGATAAGGGCATATTTAACAAAATTAAGGATTTCAGCGTCGGCACCGCCATAGAAATCGGAAAAGCCGCCTTGGTTAATATTGTTTCAGGCTCAGTTTCGAATACTTAAAGGAAAATAATATGGCAGAAGCACTTATTGGCTTAATAGGCGTTCTTATCGGTGCAGTGATTACAGCGCTATTTACCTGGTTTTTAGATGAACTGCGTTCAGACAGAGAGCAGAAAATATACATTACACACAAAAGGGAAGAAACCTATCTTAAAGCTCTTGATTGTCTGATTTCAGTGAGTGCTGATCACCAGTGGATTATGACGGGAAATCCGACTAATGAAGTTAAAGAAAAAATAAATTCTACAATTTCTTATATAAATCTTTATGCATCTGATAAAATCTCTAAGAATTATCTTGCTTTACAAAAGGAGTTGCAGAATTCACCGAATAAAAAGACTTATTTAAAGATGGAAAAACTTATCAAGGACATCAAAAAAGAATTAAAAATTGAATAAAAGCAATTCTTTTTTAATCCAAATATAGCCGATAGAGTCCTTGGTTATTGCTTTTAACGATTTCCATCCAGTTTCGGTACGGTTTGAAAATATCGCCGAGCCGAAAACTTGATGATCCTGCATTCTTAAGCAAAGTCTTACCATACATCCAAATTCTCCCATCCTTGGCCGCATCATACAGCTGCCTGATAATTGCCGATTGCACCTTACCATAAACATATTCCTTGCCATGATAAGAGAATTTTGTATGTCCGTTCGGTAATTCTTCGATATAAAAATCATCAATATTAGCAACAGAGTTGACAATTTTGACTTTTTTCTCATTATCCTGAAATCCATAGGCTTTTTCCAACTTTTGTTTGTCGCTGTTTAATATAACAAGATCTTCAAGGCTCAGTTTCAGGGTTTCGCCAAGACGTATATAATCATATTCTTCCTGATCGGTTAAAAGTTTAGTCAATTCGACAGCCTGATTAATCATAATTTGGCGGGCAGATTTCAACGTAATCGGAAACAGACCAGACATCTCACCGCTTTTCAACGGCAATTCATAAGATATTCCAGCGTTGGTTTGTTGCTGACACCAGGTACCGCAGATATTAAAAGCTCTGACTTTAAGATTAAAAAGTTTGTTTTCCGCCGCTTACAACAAACACAAAGCCTGAAACAATTTCACAAGTCCAGCTAATAAAGCAATAAAATAGCAGATAAATATCTTTTGCGGTTTCATGTTTACATAAAGTCCTGCTTGAGTTAAATTATAGCCAAACAAAGAGGAGAAAAAGCAGTGAGTCTTGATATCGCCAATATTTATAATCTACCCGACACCGAACGTGCGTACATTCAGGAACATCTCTGGGATGAAGCCATTCCAGGAGCCGAACAATTTGCCGAATGCCTCATGAAAGACATTGTGACTGGGGAAACTCCAGCAGTCATTTCGCTTGAAGCTGCTTACGGTATGGGCAAAACTTTTTTTTGCTCGCGTTTCAACGAATATTTGAACCGCAACGGCATTGACAGTATTTATATTAGTTTGTGGGCCAATGACTATCTGCCCAATCCCTTTTTGCCGATATCCAAAACAATTCTTAACTTTTTTGAGCATCAAAACATCCCCACCGCGCCAAGCCCCCTAACAACACTTACAGAAAGCGCCTTAAAAGTTAGCAAAAAATTGTTAGGCGCTGCCGAACTAAATGTGAACGCAGGTTCCATCGGTGTTTCATTATCTTTAGAAAAAGGTCTTGAAGCGTTTTACGGCGAGAAAGACGACCCGATAAAAGCCTTTAAATATGAATTAACTGCAAAAATAAGGGGACTAAATGAAAAACGCCTGGTTCTGATTATTGATGAAATTGACCGCTGCCGTCCAGATTATGCTCTCAAAGCCATGGAAGTGCTTAAGCATTTTTTTGATGTTCAAGGGTTGACTGTGCTCATACCGAACAACAAACAGGCACTGCGATGCGCTGTTCAGGCTGTTTACCACACCACCGACTTAAAAGATTATTTGCAAAAATTTTTCAGCCGTAATGAAGTTTATCAGCTCAATTTAGAAAAGTCGTTTTGCACTTTGGTTAATCAGTATATTAGTCCGAAAACCCTCAAACACGCAATAGAAATTGATATCATAAGTCAAATAGAAGAAGTGAAAAAAGAATTAATAAAGTCCTTAACGTTAATGAAACTAAATCTGCGGGAGGCAACGAATATCTTAAAAGAGTTTATTCATATTGCCAATTCCACAACCCATCGGTTGTCTGTTTCCTACATTGATAAATTTTTAAGAATGAGAGTGGGCAGGCCTAAAGGTGCAACGGCTGTTAATCTGTTTGAGACTGATTATCGAGTTACAGAATCAGCAGAAGCCCACTGGATGAAAATTTGCCAAAATCCGTTGAGCCGTTTTGAAGAAGATTCCCAAAATTAATTAAAGTTAACTCAGAAAATGTTATCGATTTAACTTATACTGATTTCGGCAAAATGGCCGAGATACTCGGCGGTGAATTCCATAAACGCTTTTTAGATCGCAATGGCTGGCTCAACAAAAATTATCCTGGTTATTTTAAGGTGTCTGACAAGGAAATCCGTTTTTTTGAAAAAACGCTTGCTGAGTATCAAAGCCGAGCCGAAAAACCGACTTATGCCGAGGTTGTCGGTGATCATTTAAGTTGTTTTGTCGGATTCAATCCTGATTTTATGGATGCTTCTTATGACTGGATCAGCGACCGTCTGTGCTGGTTTATTTATTGGATGAAATGGGCAAAAGCCAATTGCCAAAATCCAGTTGTTCATTTTAGCTAGATAATAATACGGACGGGACAAAAATCCCGTCCTTTTTAACAAAAACTATTAAAAACAATGAGTTAATCTCAATAAATAACTGGACTTACTCCGAAACATAAGCGTAACTACAAACATAAGAAGCGACGCAGTGTTGCTCCAGGTTGTTAAAAAGGAAAATAAAATGACTTTATTAAATATTGAATTCACAAACGGTCTCCCGCTTTCTCTTGAAAACGGTAGGGAGGAGAAAACCATGGGCTGCAACGGCACATCAATAAGCAACATTTATGATGTGGTGCTCAATTTCAATGCTTCCAAACGTAAGGTTGCGGAAATTATTTATGCTAATGATCCAATCTTTGCAGGCGAGTACGCTTTCGGCACATTTTTCGACGCTGAGGGCAATAAGTGTGATTCTTATATCCTTGCCAGCCCAGATATTATTTCTGCCACTTACGAACTCTTAGAATATAAATTTTGCAATTAAAAATGTTATGCCAAAGACTATTCTTCAGTATTCTTAAACAATAAAATAAGTAAAAACAATGAGTTAATTGCAATATATGACTGGACTAATCCGAAACATTAAGCAAAACTCTAAGTATAAGGAACGACGCAGTGTTGCTCTGGATTTTAAGAAAGGAACCAACTAATGTCTATAAAAAACAATTTTAGCAAAAAATCCTTAATAGATGAAGTTATTGTCAGAGAAATTCTTTGTATGCGTGAAGACGAACCATATATTGCCGATGTTTTATTGGCGTTTGGAATGATAACAACAGAGATGCCTTATACAACCGACAGCGATGCTTGGTGGTGGTATGACAGCAAACCTTCGGAAAAAGCAAAACTCAAAGTTTTAAAAGAAATGGGCTATGATCTCAGCATCTTGAAATAACAAAAAGTAACCCCCGCGTTTAACGCGGGGGTTACTTTTTTAGTAATAAAATCTGTTTTGGGATTCACAGTCCTATTGTGCAGAAGTTCTTAAAAAACAATCAGGAAATTCTCCGGCATTTTCCAACATATAAAGATATCGTTCTTGAAAGCGCTTTTTTATTTCCGGCAAGGTAACTTTTCTCAGCCAGTCTTTCCTGGCCTTTTTAACACCGCTTTCTAAAAGTTCTTCAATTGATTTATCTGGATTTTCATACCAGTAAAGCGACATAAACGGTCCGATAAGGTGCGATGCTGCATCTGCCGACGAAATTATCTGAACTTCAATAGGGGCAAAGGATAAATCTTCTTCCATTTTTCGCTCCATTTGCTGCAGATAACTTATCGTCTGATCTGTTACGGACTGCGAAAAGCCTAAACTTTCCATAAGTTCCCGGCCTTTGGTAAAAGTAAGAAAATCACCTTTATCATAGTTTTCGGGCTTTTGTGCCAAAATTTTTCCGTAATCATGTAGCCAAACCAATAAAAGGCAAATATTCCTGTCTGCCTCAGTATAAATGTTACATAGTTCGTTTACCAACCGCTCGACAATTTGGAGATGCCACTTGACATACCATTGGTGGTGGATAAAACCGGGATTACTGGCTTTTGCCGTGACGGCTTCTTTTAATTTTAATAGCTTGTCCATAATGACCTCTTTATTATATATAATATTTTAAAATTCCGCCGGTTTGCCGATAAAATTTACTGATTACCAGCTATTGAGATGTATTCTGTCTTCTGCATTGATTTCCTTCTGTTTGGGCAGAAAAGCATTTTCGGCAGGATAGCCCATCGTCAGCAGACAGGTGAACTCGTAACCTTCAGGCGCATTCACGATTTTTTTGATCTTCTCGGCTTCGTCGCTTACCGGAATATGGAATACCGTTCCCAGACCCTCGGCGGTGGCAGCGAGCAGCATATTCTCCAGCGCGCACCATGCTGAAGCTAAATAGTTAAATGAGCTTTGCTCCTCGGGTTTGAGCAACGGCTATGTCAGTTGGCGGAAGAACGGAATAATAAGCAGACCGCTCTGCATCAGCATTTTTTGCTGTTTAGGCAATGCATCGGCAAACATCGCCATCTTGTCCTGGTCATCGGATTCGTCCACCTCTGCTACCAATTTCTTGAAGGCAGCCATGTTTTTGGCGAGCGGAGCAATTACTTTTGCAATGTTCTCACGGCTCTTTGCATAACTCAAAGAGCAAACTCTAAACAAGAACCAAACATTTTCTTGTTTTCTGCCAAATCTTGCGGTAAACCATTTGTCTGTATGCTTTTCTTTTTCCCATAAGGCATAAAAAAACAGCAGTTCTTCACAAATGTAACGTTTATTGGCATTGTTTTGAGCCAAGTTGGCAAGCGCAATATCAATTTCGTTTGTACCCATAGTAATAATTTTAAAATTGTTAAGTATAATTATTTGATTGTGCGGTAATTATATATAATTCAATGAAAATGTAAAGAATGTTTAGAATGAAAACCATACCAATCCTTACTTTAGCTTGGAGCTGTAAAGTCCTTTATGTGTTGTCAAAAAAGCAAGAAAACAAGGCATTGGTGATGCATTGATGCAAAGAATTATGGAAGAATGTAAAAGAAGAAACACAGATGAGATTAAACTTGATGTATTTGCCGCCAATGAAACAGCATGTAAGTTCTACGAAAATCATGGGTTTACAACTCAACGCTATAAAATGTCATTAAAACTTAAATAAGTATTAACTTATTGACTTTTCATTTTATACTATCTTTCCAATTTTGAATTGTAAGTATAATGCAAACCCTGCAATTTTTCTTTAGAAATTATCTGAGCTTTATAAGGGGCTTTAGTGGGAGTTGATAATCCTCTTAATTCGGCTATAGAGGATTTATTTTCCTTGGATAGGTTTGTTTCATTGTTTTTTAATCTATCTATTTTTATAGCCCGACTTAATCTATCAGCAAACGCATCATCAAAAGGTTTTCCTGTTTTAATATATTCTTTAAACAGAGGATACATTTGCCTTGTTAAATCATTTGCTTGTTTCCAACCATGATACCATTCGTTTTTATTTGCAACAGGTTGTCCTGTCGTCTTTTCATTGTATAAGGCTGAAGAACAAGCTGCAAAAGCTTCATTAATTGCTCCAATAGCAAAAATTTTCTTTTGATCTCTGCTTGTCTTAGCATCTTGATTTCCATTTTTTTCAAAGCTTTTTATAACACTATTTAATAATGTCTTCATCTGAAGTGATGACTCATTTTCTATATCTTTCTTAAATTGTGAGTTAAAAAAAAGAAAATGAGTTGTTTCATGAAAAGGAGTAGAAGCTTTTCTCTTTAATATGTTTGAATTTTCAATGTAATTATTTAGATCTTCATTTTTATTTAAAGAATAATCCATACTTACATTCTCCGAATTAGATATACCATCTATTATTTTATTTTTAGGAAATGGATTTAAATAACAACAACATTGTTTATCCTCAGAAATAGAAAAGCATTTATATAAATTAGTTAGCTCATTTCGATAAACCGCTTGAGTAGAATTCATTGTTTCAATATTTTTATCAATAGCTTCTTTATTTTCATCATAAAAAGAGGAATAAGCTTCAAATGCAGGTTTTAATACTTTGTCTAAAGTATCGACTTCTTGTGGTAGATATTCTGACAATAATTTTTTTAAACCTTCATAACTGGAAATGTTTTGCCTTACTATTTCTTTCTGTATTGAATTTGATTTTATTCTTGCATTAGTCCCTTTTTCAGGAATTACCTCCATAAGAGACATTAATTTTTCATTCTCAAAACCTTTTATTGCATTTGTTGCCATTTCTGGATTTTGCATACAGTGACGGTATAACCCGTAAAAACTATACACCGGATTACTTGTAAATTTTATGTGATTTGTATTATTAGACTTTTCCATATTCATTTTCCAAAAATGCAATACCTTTTTAGGGTAGCATAGTTTTTACAAAAAATAAATTAAAATACAGCTTATCTCATTTCAGTATATTATATTTAAATGCAATAGAAAAACTCGAAACTTTACTAGCTTATTGCAAAAAATATCTTTTCGAGTTCGCAAGTTGAAACAAAAAGAGCTATTTTAAATATTGTACTTGCAAACTTTAAATTAGGCGGTCAGAAATTTTCATATGACTTTAAAAAAACGTTCGATTGGGGGCAGTCTTTAAACAAAAAAATACCCTCCAAAAAGGAAGGTGTCGCAATTGGGAATGCTTACCTCACAGTTTCCGAGATGCTTATAGCATCTTTATCAATTCAATAATCGGTATATCAAATTTCCATACTTTTTCATTACCGGTTGGTTGAAACCCCTGTTTATTATAAAATTTCACAGACGGACCATCTTTCATCGTCCATACAAGGCATTGTTTATACGCCTTGTCTTTCTTAAAATTGCACACATAATTAACCAACAAACTTCCAGCCCCCAACTTTTGATATTCAGGTAAGACATACAAGGCGTTAATTTCAAAAACATTCTCATCTAATTCTAAAATATAAGCAAATGCAATTAAACAATTTTGATCTACAACCACATAACATTCCGTATGAGACAATATTTTTTGAGTTCTTTGCAAAATATCATCTGTAATAATAAGGTCGTCCAAATATTCATTGGGAACATATCCACGATAAGATGTTTGGTAAGTTTTGTTATGAATAGTTTTAATAGCTAAAGCATCATCTGGAATGGCTTTTCTAATTCTCATTTTAATCGGACTTTCTTTCATATCACTCTGCTAAAATAACATATTAAAGCAACACTTTTGAAGAACTTTTTTTATTTTACATTTTATAATATAAATTCTATATTTAACACCAAATAATGACTGGGGAGATAAATAATGGAAAAAGTTTTTCGCTATTCAATAAAGGCTATTATAATCCAAGATGGAAAATTATTGGTAGAGAGCTGTGATTATGGGCGGGGTCGTTTCTGCAAACTTCCCGGTGGTGGACACCAATGGGGAGAAACCATGACAGAAGCTTTAATCAGAGAATGTAAAGAAGAATTATGCTTAGATATAATCCCCAACCGTCTGGTAATGGTTAGAGATTATATTGCCAAAAATCATCATCAACACATCGATTTAGATTGTTTCCACCAGGCCGAATTGATGTTTGAGTGCTCGGTTAAAGATTTTTCATCTTTGGCTCGTGGAGCTGAACCTGATGGAGAAGACCAACAAATTAAATGGATTGCAATAGATGATCTTGCAGATTCTGATTTTTATCCTAAAGCAATTATCCCATACCTTAAAAACATCAAAAATATAAAAGAAACTATTGTTCTTGGTGATGTAAATTAAGCGGAGATTATTCGGCAGAATATAACCACGCAACTTCCGAACTAAATTTATAACCTTTTCCATGTCCGTTGTTTGTTTTTCTCTTCTTTATCTAGAGGCGTTTTTCCATAACAAAATTAGTTAATTCTATTCCGGCTCTTTCTGCTTTTTGTTCTTTGATAACCGTATACACCCGAAGAATACCGTGATATGAATGAAGACCTCAAAAAAGAACAATACGAACTTGAGGGGCGGTCAGAACTGTTAACCGAAGCTGATGAAAAGTTTTCAATCGCAGTCGCCACAATACTTTCCTTGGGTAATAATGCGTACCAAATCTTCCAGAGTTCGAAAGTAGAAACAAAAAGAGAGATTTTGCACCTTTTACTTTCGAACTTGAAATTACAAGACCGTAAAATCTCGTATACACTTAGAAAACCGTTCGATTACATAAGTTCTTTAAACAAAAAAACACCCTCGATTTTCGAGGGTGTTACGATTGGTGAACAGAGTGCGTTTGATGTAGAAGAAAAATTACACCTCAATTACGACCTATTCCTAGCCCATCGTGAAGAAATCTTAGCCCGTAAAGACCTCACGCATCAACTCTGGTTGATGATGAAAGAAGAAAAATATCAAAGAATACATATTCTTTAACATTTTCTTTGTAACCGTCGGAAAATATAGAGTTTTGAAATTGCTGTCCAAAGCCGGCATGGCAAAATGTTAAACTTTGCTCGGATAGGCAATAAAGTTTAACATCTACTCTGGTTTTCTACTTTACGCCGAGCTCTTTCATGTATTTGCCATAATTTGCCAGTGCATCATCTGTTTGTTCGATAATTGCGGCAACCTTCTTTTCCGAAAATCCGAAAGGTGCGGCTGTTTTAATCAAATCGCTGTCGGTGATATCTGTTCCTTTGCCGTTTACCATAGAAGTTTGCTCACCGTTAATCCCTTGCGACGGGGTTAAATCATACGCCGGCGTCATTTTCCAGTTATTGTTTTTATCCAGCATAAAAGAGAAGTTTTTACTATGGTCATCTTTGTTGCCGGCTTTGACATTGAAAATCATCAACCGTACCATTTTCTCAACTTCCCGAATGTCTTTGGTGAGTATTGAGGTTAATTTTAATAAAGCGTCATAGTTAATGCTCGATGTTCGGTGGCTGGCGTGTAATAAACCGCAAGCTGTGTGAATGTGCACTTTTTCCGCGCCGATCCGGTCAAAACGTTTAACGCCAAAATGACCAACACAGTTTTTTGAGGGGAATAAATGCGTTTCCGGCATTTCAATACCGGCGTCTTTGGCAATCTTTGAATAAACATATTCCTGCGCACCGATGTTTTTATTATCAAGTGATGACGCAAACTTAATCAACCACGGGCTATAACCCAGCTCAGCCAAGTTCCCGTGAATCAGATTTTGCTTATCATCTGAAACCAAAGCTACAATCTTCGGGCGTGCTCCACCTGATGAGCCGTTAAGTGTTAAAAGCTTATCAAGTACCTCCGAACTCTTGCCTGCCAGAATATGATTAGCTTCCAAACAAAGTGAATCCAGTTCGATATTGCCGACAAATTCGCTGTCATTTTCGGTAATCGGTTCATATTCCAAAGCCCCCATAGCATTAAGCCCAATCATAGACAACCGCTGCAAAGGCGTGATTTGTTGCAGGCTTAAGCCTTTCTTTTGTAATTGTCGGTCTAAAAGCAAACAGCCCCAACCATCGGGCAAACTATCATTGAATACACCGAAAAGCCCGTCAAAAGTTTGTTTAGTATCTTCAAATATTTGCGATTTGAGCGGAAGCATAAAAGGGGACAAATTTATTCCGGTTGCAATAAATTCCGGAGAATATTCAAAAAAGATACGGGGAGCCTGTTCCTCTAAAATACCAACAAAGTGCCGCTTTCCGCAAGCATTCAAAAAAACATTCAATCTCATTTAACGCTCCCCCGTTTGCGCTTTTTCTCTTCTCTGTTCTCAAACAAACTGCCTCGCGGTGCATTGTCTGCAAACAGGGCATCAAAGTCTTCCAAACAGCCCAAGGCCAAAGCGATATCAATCAGCGATTTAAGTGAAATCTCACCGGTTCGTTCAAAACGTTTAATACTTCCTAAGCTAACACCCGAGCGCAAAGCCAAACCTTCCTGCGTCAGATTTTGCTCCAAACGCTTATCTTTGGCTTTAGTTGCAATCTCTTGCATAACCTCCTGCTGTGATTTCAATATAAAAGACAATATATTATCTCCAAAATCGATTATCTGCTGTTTGTAGATATTATATTATCTGTTAAAATAAAAGTCAAGAACGCAGTTTTCCTGCAGAATCACATTTTTCAAGGAAAGAGTGTTATTCCTACCTCATTACAATGAAATTCTTATAAAGCTTTTAATATCTAATAAATTAAAGTTTATCAAATGAAATTTTGTGTTAATTTAATAGATATTGGTAGCAATAAAAGGGAATGATATGAGTATTTGTCAAAAAATTCAGGATTTAGAAATAGATACGCAAGATATTTGGAAAGATGATATTCTTAATCGTAAAGAAGTTGCGGAAGATTTTACACGTATACTGGCGGATACTCAGCAACCTTTTGTTGTTTCTGTGGATGCTTCATATGGAATGGGAAAAACTTTTTTTCTGAACAGGTGGCGTGAACAGTTAAAAAAAGATGGATATCAAGTTGCCTTTTTTAATGCCTGGAATACAGATTGGGAAAAAGAACCGCTAGTTCCCTTTATAAAAACAATTATAGATTCATTTCCTAGAGATATAGGTGAGATACTTAAAGAAAAAAGTATAGAAATATTAAAATCTATTAAAGATTATAGCAATTTTATTATTGAATGTTCTGGAGGACCTGAAAATACATTAAAAAAAATAGCTCAAATTATAAATCCTGATGATAAAATTGAACAATATGAAGTAAAACAAAAAGTTATCAATGATTTTAGAAATACGATTTGTGAGAAAATCAAAGATAATAAATTATTTATATTTGTTGATGAATTGGAAAGATGCCGCCCAACATATGCGGTTGAAGTATTGGAGACGATTAAACACATATTTGATATTCCTAATGTCATATTTATTTTAGGAATCGATAGAACTCAACTGAAACATACAATTTCAGCTTTATATGGTCCAGATATGGATGGTGAAGGATATCTTAAAAGATTTGTTGATTTAGAATTACATTTACCAAAGCCAAATAGAGAGATTTTCTGTAAAGTATTAATGGATAAGTTTGCTATAAAAAATAAAAAAGCGTATGATTCTAATAGTATAATAAATGGATGGGGCTGTTATTGTGATTATTTTTCTATTTTAGCAGATGGATATGATTTGTCATTGAGAGAAATTAGTCAATGTTTCACGGATATTTCTATTATACAAAAAATGGTACCGGATAATTATCTTAAGATGAGTCCTATACTTGCACTTTTAATGATTTTGAAACATAAAAAATATTCAATCTACCAAAATATAGAAAAAATATCTTTTTATGATTTATGGAAAGAACTTGAAAAAATAATTAACGCAAATAATGACAACATAACATGCTTAAAACATTGTTTAATGTTGGTTATGATTCCTTTTAATGATTTACATAAGACAATTAGTGAATTGGAAAACGAAAATACTAGGCTTAATCACGAAAAACAAAGTAATCCCGCTGCAGCAATGAGGCAAGAGGAAATTATTAAAAAGCTAAAAGATTATCATAATGTTTATCAAATGCATGATGACCTAGATCGCAGATTTAGAATAGATGCACGGGGAATAATTCCATATTTAAAACAAAAGATGGAATATTTATCAAAAACTGATTAAACTGATATTTTTAATTAATACTAAAGTCCTAACTGCTTGGATATAAGGTTTGTTAATAATGATTTTCCAATATCCATAGCAGTACCAACCGAAAATTCTTTAATTTTATGAATGATATTGTCATTTTTTAACGCTTCTAGAAACTCTAATCCCTGAGCAGTTATTCTTAATTTGGCATGATTAGCTGGAACAGGCTTATGATATTGCTGACCGGTAAAGAAGCAAACGCCTAATTCTTCTATAAGCTTTGTATCTCTCGCTAAAAAGAAGTGTCCGACAAATTTATCATTAAAAAGTTCGCTTTCTCCTGTTTTTTCTTGAATTTGTTTAGCTAAACTATCTAAGGGCACACAGTAACTGTCATTTTCAGCAAGAGTTTGTAAAATTAATTTTATTAGTTCATAATCTTGTTTCATTACTTACTCTCTAACTCTGCAAATTTCTGAGCCATTGTCGGATTATTTTTCGTTAAACGTTTAACGGTTAAATCCTGAGCTTTATTGTTGGCCAAGCGTAAATTGTTTTCCGAAGAAAGCAAAGCATCTTTTGTTTTCTGCAGGTGGTCAATAGTCTTATCAATCTCTTCTATTGCCTTCCGGAACTTGTCGCTGGCTAATTGGTAGTTGCGTCCGAATTTATCCTTAAAATCATTCATTTCTGCTTCAAAGTTAGAAATATCAATGTTTTGGTTCTTATATTCGGCCAGTTGCTTTCTGTATTGAATAGAATTAAGGGCGGCATTTCGTAAAACCGTAATCATTGAGATAAAAAATTGCGGACGAATAACATACATCTTAGGATATTTATAGGAAACATCTACAATACCGCAATTATACAATTCATTATCAGCTTCCAAAAGAGAAACCAAAACGGCATATTCGCAACCTTTTTCCTGACGGTCTTTATCAAGTTCTTTCAAAAAGTCTTCATTCTTATGTTTTGTTGCCGTCGTATCCATCTCGTTTTTCATTTCAAACATAATAGAAATGAACTCAACACCGTCTTCTGTTGATTCACGATAGATGTAATCTCCTTTACTGCCGGTTTTGGCATCATTATCCTTTTCAAAGTAAGCATTTTGAAAACCGGTCGCCCGTAATTTGTTAAATTCTATCTCACAGTGCTGTTCCAGAGTTTCACCGACCATTTTAGTGGACATCTTTGTTTTAAGGTCTTTGTAAAATTCAATCTGCGTATCTTTTTCTCTGAGCTGTAATTCATAATTATCTTTTAAGTTTTGTTCTTTGACCAGAGTATCTTTCTCAGCTTCTTGTAACTTAATATTTAATTCCGCAATTTGTTTATCGCGGGCAGTGATTTCATCATTTTTAGAGGTTACAGCCTCAGTTACCGCGAGTTGTTTATCCTTATCATTGGCCGAAATCTGCGCCTTTAACTTTTCAATTTCTTGTTGCAAACCGGAGATACTTTGAACTTTTTCTAAATCTTTATCTTTTCCGAGAGAAACAAGCTGAGCTTTAAGTGTGGAAATTTCTTGGTTAAGTGATGCTACGGATTGTGCTTTATCCATCTCTGCTTTGCTTTCTACCAGTTTCAGCTCACTTTGCTTTTCTTTTTCTATATGTTCCAAGTGTTCATGAATAGCTTTATGAAACTCATTATCACGAACCTGCGCAACAATCGCAGCATATCCGGATTCATCAACCGTGAATACTTCTCCGCATTTTGGACATTTTATCTCAGGCATAGTTTTTATTCCTTAATCATAAAGTTGTTTTACATATTTGTTGATAAAAGAATTCAAGCCATCTCCTAATTCGGCCAATTTTTTCATCATTTCAACATTATCTTTTCCAGCCTTTGAATAGGAATAAGTATATAATGCACCTGTTTTAAATTGAACTATTATATAGTCGTTTCCAATTTCATATCCGTATACGCCAGAATCTCCATTTATATCTTTATATCTTTTCATAAGTTATTTCCCCGCAATATCGTACTTATCATGTCTTTTATTGAACGATTGACGCGTTCCCTCTAAAACATCAATTACATCATTTACTATATTACTTTCTAATGAACCACTTGCAAAGGAAAATTTGTTGTTATTTTGTTTATCAATTTTTACCCTAATTATTTGCTCGGCATCAGAAACTACTGCCAAATTAGCATTGTGAGTTATTATCACAATTTGACGTCTTTTTTTAGCTTCCCTAATAAAAGGTACTAATATATTAGCAACACTTTCATTATCTAAGTTGTCTTCTGGTTGGTCTAAAATAAGAGGAATATCTCTGGCATCAAGCAATAAGTAAAAGACTAATAATAAACTACCACGTTCTCCCGGAGATAATTCTTCTAGAGATTTTCCATATAATCTCAGAGAATATCGTGCTTGCAAAAAATCAAGATTATATAGACAATTAAAAAGCTCATTATATTTGTCTTTTTTTAGTATATTATGAAAACATTTATTATCTGAGTTTGCTGTATCAAATTCTTTTTGAATTTCTGTCAATGCTGCCTCAATACTCTCCCATTTATCTGCATCGCACATATCCAAAATTTCTTTTATTTTTTTAGTTCCTTCGATCCCTCTAAACGGACTATTTACATTACTGGCAATGTAATTATCAACAAAGTTTTTTGTAAAATCACTTTCTACAAAAATTCCTGAAACTATACTAACATTGTAATTTTTCATGTTTTCACTATATTTTTCAATAAAAGAAACAATTTCTTTCTTAAAATCTGAATAAATTTTAACTTCATCTTGAAAACACTCAAATATTTTCTTCGTAATATCTAACCGTTCTTTTCTCTTTTCCTTAATATCATTTAAAAGTTCAGAATCTTTAAAATCACCAATATAAGTTAAAGTTTGCTCTAACTTATTTTTTTGTTCTGTTAATGTTTTCTGTTTAACATCCCATACTTCCTTCTCTTGAAGATATTTTTGATATCGTGTTAGTCTTCCTTGATTGGTTGCATTAAATTCATCAATTTTAATCTTAATTACATTAACTTTTTTAATCAACTCACCACATTCTTCTATATTTTCAACCTTCTTGATTTTTTTATCTATTTCTTTAATAACATCATTAAACTCTTGAAGTTTAGCCATCAAAATAGATTTATTTGTCTGATAGCTAAAAAGCGAACTTAGTTTGATATCATATTCATCTAGTTGTTGCTGAAGTTTTGTCATTTTTTCTGTTAATGATGATTCTAAGTTCGATATTGCTTCTTCAATAATTTTTAGATTTGTTATTTTTTTTAATATTTTTATTTTTAATTCTTCCTCTTTCTGAATTTTCTCATCAAGAATTGCTTTATCAGTAACCAGTTTTTGATAATCGGGAGTATTCAAATCAGCTGGCGGTTGTACTTCTTCAGGTTTTATCTTATTGTGTTCATTCAATTCTAATTCTTTTTGATTTAAAGAAGATTCTATACTTTTTTTATAATTTATATCGTTTTTTTCTTCTAATTTCTTTATTTCGTTGTTTAAAGATTGTATAGATGTTGATAGTTCAAGTTTTTGGGCATCAATTTCTTTTTTTCTATGATTTTTTAAATCTTCGAAACTGCTAAATCCTAACTTTGCTTCGGTACTCATTCTAGAAAAAACGACATTATTAATTTCATTTCTAAAATCTTTATCACCATCGTTACAATAATTTTCAAAACTTCTTTGAGGAACAAAATGTACTAATTCTTCCTGATTTAAGTCTACGGATGTTCCAATATTTTTTTCATTTGTTATCGAGCCATCTAACCAAGATAGTTTAGCTTTAAAATTAGATGCTAATTTTTTCTTTCTAAATTTATCTTTATGTAAGAAAACAAAATCTTCTTCTTTTTTTGAATTACATAATAGGGCTGTTATTTCTGCAATAGCCGTTTTACCAGAACCTTTATTTCCAATAATTGCAGTCATTTCTGGATTAAACTCAATAGAAATATCTTTAAACCATTCTCCTTGAGAACCAGTGTATGCATCTGTGTGTGTTATAAATAACTTATCTAAGATTTTAGTCTTATTTTTCCTTACTCTATCTAGTGATGTTGGCACATCGCCAATAAATATGCGCTCGGTTTCTAAACAGGCTTGCTTCAATCCTGAAAAATTTGCGTCAGCTTTTATCCATAATGGAGATTTCAATTTATATTTAGATATATCATGATTATCAGAACATAAAATTAAAGCTTTTTGCCCCATAGAAGAAAAGACTTTTTCCTTATATATATTTACATCTTCTAAATTACCTATTTCATATATATCAACAACATTAAAAATATCCTCTTTTTCGGCAGTATAATGAGGAAGTGCATTCGTTATCTTCTCAACAGAATTGGATTTACCACCAGCATGTATCGTAACTATTCCACCAAGTTCATGAACTAATTGAATAGTCTTAAATAAATTGCAATAAACCTTACTTATATCTTTATTTTCCGCTTTAATAGCTTTTAATTCTGTACAATTGGACAATTGCCCCCATACATAATCAATATCAATCTGTTCTGAAAATATTCCTATAAAATGTATAGGCTCTTTTCCTCTAGCATCTGATAAAAATTCAATTCCTGGAAGAACAGTAATATTTTCGATTTCCGCTAATGACTTTAATTCTTTAATTCTAGTTGTATCCATGTTATTATGATCTGTAATGGCAACAACAGATAAATTATTATGTTTCCAGCAATTTACAATATCTTGGTTAGATACATTATCTTTAACATCATATGAAGATGGAGTATGAAAATGTAAATCCCATCTACGCCATTCAGATCCTCTTGGATAGTTTGTCATTTTAATTCTCCGCCAATAGTTACTTAAGTAGAGTATCATTCTATCGAAAGTTTAAAGCAATCAAAATGTTAAAGAAAGCACATTTTTTTACAGTTTTATAATAAAAATTCTCTACACCCTCACATTCTCTACAGCATTCGCGAGCATTTGCGGATCGTAGTTAAAGTAATGCTGTGTGGTGCTGATGTTCTTATGATTGGCCAGTTTTTGCACAATACAGATATTAACGCCGGAGTTTACCAGTTTAGAAACAAACAGATGCCGGCCTAAGTGACTGGCTCCTTGAATGTTAAATTTCCGATAGATAGAGCTGAATAAACGGCTGATGCTGACGCGGTTGTAAGGTTTGTTTTGCTTCTGACTTGTAAACAAATAGCTTTCGCTGTTCAAATTCGGGTTCTTGCTCTGCAGATACTTCAAATATTCGCCAAACTCTTTCTTCATTTGCCCGTTGAGGTAATACGAACATTTGTTTTTGCCCTTGTTCTTGTCATAATCTAGGCAAATAACATCTTTCACCTTCCAATCAGGTGTATACACATCTTTAACCTGCAAATAGCAGAAGTTAATAGACCGCATGCCGTTGTGCGAACATAAAAACATCATCCGGATTTTCTTCGCGTGCTTCATTCCGCTGATATAAGTCAGAATGTCCCTCATTTTCTTGTCATCTACAAAAACACTGTTAACCATATTACCCCCTAATCATTGCTTGATAAAAAACTTTGTAACTCAACCCTTGCGTCAATACGCCAATACCGCCTTGGCATTGCCAGCCATCTTTGAGGTATGAATTGACATATTCAATCAACATATCTATGCTTTCGCTGCAAACAATATCATATTCCATGGCTTGTTTCCTAGTATTCATCGGCATACATAACGGTTAAAACACGGTTAGTTATACTTGGATCTGCGGCATCCGGTGAGGCAAATTCAAAATTGCGGTCATAATAATCAATTTTCCAAAAGATTTTCTGTTCTTTGTAATCAAATGCTCCGAAGTCTCGTTCGCCGTAGGGATTGTTATCTTCGTTAAAATCCTTGAAATTGCACACTTTGTTCATAATATAGGCAATATCCTCCGAGCTGTTACTACGAATACCGGCGGTTAAAATTGTTGTTCCGAGTATCGGATTAGCCCGAAAAGCATCATTCAGTTTTGCAATAGCGGAGGCTTTATTCATGGCAACTTTCCTCCAATAACCGAACGCATAAGTAGTCGGTCACCCCATCCTGTTCAGCGGCATAGTCCCAAACACTTTTACCGGATTTGTCGGAAATATTTGGGTTTGCTCCATTTTCAATCATAAAGTCTAGAATAGACAATCTCATCATTACTTGCGGGTGTCTGACCATGTTTATAAAAGCAGTTGTGCCTTTGTTATCCTGTGTGTTGATATCCGAACCGGCGTCCAATAAAAGCTTCAAAGTAGCCGGTGAGCTTCTACGCTTGGCGGCAATCATAAACGGCGTTTCTCCGTCTTTGTTTTGAGAAGCAATATCTCCGCCGACATCTAAAAAGAGCTTAATTCGATCAGTCTCAAAAAATTCCTTACACGCCCACATAAATGGTGTCCACCCGCTCGCATTATAAGGTTTGTTAACATCCACACCATTCGCAAGCTCTGCACGGACGGCTTCCATATTATCGTTATAAAGTGCCTGCATTAAAGGGCGTTTGTTGCTAGTCATTTGAATCTCCATCAAATTATTGTTTTTGATGGCGGACCAGGTATCATGCAAAAAATCTTAAGTCAAGCACTTTTTTTAACATTTTTGTTGGTAATTGATTGATTCAACATCATTTTATTTTAAATTCAACGGGTTATGCGGTGAAAAATCCTATAAATATTTTTATAAGACACAAGGAGTAAACATGAAGGTATTGATAGAAACCATAACATCACGTAAAGGTTATAAATTCTTTGAAAATGAAGACGAGCTCAACAAATATCTGAGTCAAAATTGTGATAAAATCGCAAAATATGAAATTCTTCAGGAAGATGACAGTGAAGTAATGAATACATTACAAAAGTTTGCAAATGAATGTGGCGCATTGGTGACAAATATCTATGATTTCTACTTACAGCAGAAACTACCTCCGCAAAAAATGAAAAAGCTTTCAGATGTTCTTCAAATGTTGTTAGAGGTAGTTTCTAATCTTGAATTTTGTGCTAAATAGCTTTGATTTTACTTAATTTCTATAAAGGAAAGCCCCGTTATCAAGTAAAAGGTTGGCAATATCAATCTCCACACGCTCCAACGCAAGAGTGAGAGCTGTTTCGCATTGATAATTCAGCCAGTTGACATCACAACCTTTGTTTGACAACATTTGAATCGTTTCTATTTTTGTTTGCTCGTTCATATTTTCGTTCAGAACCACGGACATAATGGCATTGTAGCCGAAAATATCAGTTCTGTTGATTTCGCTGCCTCGTTCTATTAAAAACTCTAAAACATCTTTATTGTTCGTAAAATAGCAAGCCACCAAAAACAAACTGGCTCTGCGGCGGTTGATGGCCATATTGATATTAAATTTCTCGGTTTCCAAGAACTTCTTTAAGACCTCAATGTCGTTAATATCAAGTTCTGCCTCTGTTTCGTATGTGTATGGCGGATTGATCGGCGTATTTTTTAATCTCTCTTCAATAGCACGCATTTTCTCTTTCATTCCTTCCAATTCTTCAAGAGGAATGAGTTTTGAATAGGTCTTGTTTTCTGGATTATAAGTTAACATAAAATCTCCTTTGTCTTGTTAATTACAAAGGTATTTATCGGGTAGAAGTTTCATTTTGTGATTAGAACAAATTGCTAAAATAAAGAGATAAATACCTATGTAGCAGACCGCTATGTTTCAATAATAAATCAAATTTGTCTTTATCAGGTGTGTTGAATTCAATGCACCTGATTTGTTTTAGATCGCTCTATTTTAGAAGAGAAAACAAGAAGCTATTGTCATTTCGGTCTATTATAATAGTTCTTTTTTATTTCTATTATAATACTATTATAGCTGTTCAAAATTCCTCTGGACGCCTTGATATGTAATGATTTGCACAAAGGGCGGTGGTAATAACTGTTTCCGGTCGGGGAAATATAAGTTTCCGGAAGCGGAAATAACGACTTCCGGAGATGGAAATATCCGTTTCCGTTTTCAAAAAAGTGAAAATAAATGTTTCTGGAGCATTAAATTGGTGGAAATAACAATTTCCACCCCCAATTTTGTTGAAATTCAAATCCGATAAAATCTCCTAATAAATAGATGCAGACAAATGATTTATTAAGGAGAAAACATGAGCAAAAGCAAAGCTGAATTGTCTATTACCAAACGTCTGCTGTTAGATTTCATTAAATACAAAACAAACAACAATCATCAATTTTTTATGGGAAACGATAAAATCGCCATGGCCTTGGGGTTGACGGTTAATTCTGCCAAAGTTCTTATAAATGAGCTGATCCGCGAGGGATATCTGTTCAAAGCAAAAGATAACCACAGCCGCAGAGTATTAAGCCTTTCCGGCAAGTCCTATTTGACAATATCTTGTGTGGATTTAAGTAACATAGACAAGAAAATCATCGCCCAAGAAGCCGCCAACTACCAACGCGATGCTGAATATTACAAACAGCAATATGAATTTGAAAAAGCCCGGGCTGATAGACTAGCTGAGGAGTTAGGGAGATTAAGATTATCATTGTAAATATATATTTTGTCTCAAAATAGTATCAATAGAATTTAACATTATTCAGAATTTCATTTTCTATTTTGTTTAAGCAATTATATATGTTTCCTTGTGAATTAAAAAGTTCCAAAGCGTCTTTCATAGATTAAAAGTTTTTTCTCATAATTACTTTCCTGTTGTGTCCTTTATTAATTCAAATTTTGTAGTGGTAAAATAAATACAAAATTCGTTTTACAAAGTTTCATTGGGAGCATCATAATCTGCCAACTTTATTCGTAAGTTGCAAAGTTTCTATTCTAGTTCTTGCATTATTATGTGCCTTAATAAATTCTTCCTCCACATTATCTCTCGGCACTTTTAAGCCGTTTAGACATCCTCGTGTTTCTCTCATCATTGCTTTGATGCGGCGTTCCATCTTTTTGAATTGATGTGGTTTGTCTAAGTTTTCTATATTAAACATTATGCCTTCTTCCTTTACAACAATATTCATTTAACTTTAACTAGGCATATTACCTTTAATTTCTACAACCTAACACCTCATCTAAATCTGTTTCCAATGTGCCTCTTTGAACGGACGGGAGGGTATCAAACTGCCGCAAATGATGCTTTTGGATTGTTATTTCTTCATCAAAGCCTAAAATATATGCGGTTGCAATACGATATATAATTTCCGTTGGAGCCAAGCCATAAACCTGATTTGCAAAAATGTGTTTCAAACGGTCATTTTTATTTGGAAATTCGCGTTTAAGCGTTTCACTTCTAAACAACCGTTTGACTATCTCAGTAATATAAAGTCCTGACTTCATGTATAAGTCAATAAAAGTCTTACTGCTGTCGCTAAAACATTCTGGGCATTCTTTCTCCAAATTTTCCACCATCTCTATGACTACTTTCTTTGGCGTATAGATTTGGTTTGTTTTTTGCGGCGGAATATAATCAAAGATATCTTCCGTACTATTCTCATCAAAATAATCAGCCAGTTTTCGTTTTAAGCGTAAAAACTCCTTAACAGAGTCATTAAAGACCACAGGGTCAAATAAATGTCCATCAAAATGCTTTGTTTCTCCTGTTTCTTCATCCGTATAGTCACCACCATCACGCAAGAATCTAAATTCTTCAAGACTGATACTGGTAACATCCTTGAAAACTTCATCAGGAATAATCGCATCAAAGTTTTCCAATGTGGTATCGTCATCACCGTATGCCATTAAAAATGATGGGATAGTTCTTGAAAATCCCCGCAAATGGTCACGAACAGATGTTTCGATTGCTGTTTTTTCTTTGACTTTCTTATCTGTTTCAACTGCTTCAATAATCGTTTGTCCTGTGGTTTTTACCAATTTTTCTGCCTTTTCTTGCATACTCTCAACAAAACTTTTTTTGTTTTCTTCTTGCTTCTTATCATAGACTTTGTTGATTTGGGCAATTTTCTCTGGCTTATGTTCAGTCCTTGCTTTTTCAATTTCTTTTTGGCGTTCTAATTCAATGGTATTGTGTTGAATTTTGAAATCGCCATAGTGCTTGGCAATAACCGTATCACTTTCAGAATTTATCTTTCTTTCTACGGCTTTTTGCGTGCTTGCAGTCATATCTTTACCATAATGCTCTTTGGCTGTAGAAATCAAAGGTTCGGTAACAGTTGCCTTAAATTGTTCTTTCAAGGCTTCAAAAGTTGTGTCTTTCTTGATATCTGTTGGCTTTTTCTGAATTTCTTCTATTGTATCTTGCAAATCATCAACAACCGCATATATTTTCTCACCAAATATGTTATCTACACCGATATCTATTGTTGTTTGAGATAATTCAACTTCGCCTTTATCATTGATAGATAAGTCATCTTTTGTATTCTTTGTTACCGGAACAGGCTCTTTAACTGGTTCAAATTGCTTTATTATATTAACCACTTCTTGCGGTGCACTAAAAATGTTACTGATATTCTGAAATAAGAAGTTACTCATAAATCCACGTCTGACTACTTCTACGGCGTGAATTTTGCGCGGTATAGATAACACTTTTTCCGCATCAAGCGTTATCATTTCGCCATCGTCATCTTCGCCATATACAGGGAAGAAGTTAATCAGTTCCCGAACATGGCGTTTTCTGGTGTCCATATCACCTTTGCCACTAGTGGTATCGGCGCTTAAATCATTGGCAAATTGTTCAAAAATATCCAAAGTTCTGGCAGGGTCAAAGTCAAACACATAAGCATTTTCTTTACGGAATAATGTGCCATCAATATTAAACAAGCACGGATTTTGCGCCCGAAAAGCTGCCTGCATATAAAGTGCCGGACTTTTAACATTGCTTAGCATTAAGACAGCCGTCCACTCAGGAATAGTAACTCCTGTTGTTAATTGTCCAACCGAAATAGTTATAGTTTTTTCATTTTCTTTGATGGCTTTAACTACTTTATCAAAAGCCTTTTTGTTTTCGTTATCATCGTCTAATCTGCCATCACCAGCCACTAAAACGATTTCATAATCGGCAAATATTGGATGTTCTTTTAACTTACGGGCTAATGCTTTGGCACTATCTACACGATTAAGCAGCCAAAACGTATGCTTTAGTTCTTGGCGCAATTCCTCGGTAGAGAACGGAAACTTGGGCAATGTTGTTAATGCTCCTAAAAACTTGTCAACATCGGTATCATACTTAAAACTGCCGTTTGCATTAGTAATAAAAAATTCGTTCAAATCAAAAGCATAGTCTTCTGCTTCACCATCATCATTAAAATCAGCACCTTGCTTTAATTTGTCCCGAACAATCTCGGACATCTGATAGGTGTATAAATTAAGCTGTGGTAATGTTTCGTAAGGGTTTTCTTCTTCACTGCTGTTATCCCATTCCCGTTTAGCCTTTTGTTCATCAGCGTATGTCCAGTTATAGATTTCTTCTTCACGGAACTTATCATAGGCTAAGGCCTTAAAAGGTGTTCCCGAAAGGTGAAGCGTATATTTGCGCTTAACATGGTCAAAGGCTACATCGGTTTTATATGTATCAACACCTTCGTGTGCCTCGTCAATAACCAAAATATCCCATTCTAATTCGGCAACTTCTTGCAACTTGTCATATTGCCCACCAAAATAGACCGAACCTTTCATATCTTGTAGGGAAACAAACTCTATAAAGCCTTGTTTCTTGTCTTTGACACTAACATATTGGGCTCTGCTTAAAACATATTTGCGTTCTTTTAGCGTATCTACCTGACTTACGAAGTAATACCCTGATTCTGTCCCTAAAAACTTCACATAGTCATCATACCAAGATGTCGCGATTGCAGGGCGATTGGTTACAATCAATATCTTTCGGGCACTCAGTGTTTTGCAGAGTTCATAAGTTGAGAGTGTTTTACCGAAACGTGGCTTGGCATTCCATAAAAATTCTGGTTCATCGCCTGTATGCAAGGTAAAATAGTCTTTTGTTTGTTGAACTGCTTTATTTTGTTCTTGTCGCAATTGGTATGGTAATGCACCGCAAGATTCTAAAATACCGCGATTTTTACGAAAATACATAAATTCATCAAGTGATTCTTTGGGTAAAATATGAAACCACTCCGTATCAGGCAGCTTTTCAATATCTTTTTTACTCAAATAGGCATGAAAATCCTTATCCTTAAAAGAATCTCCAGAACCATCTTCATAAATTGCACGTTCCGCCCATTCTAGGTTGAATTTGATGTCAGCCGTTTGGGTTTGTTGCTGAATACGCCTTTTGACATCATCTTGCTCGGTATAACCAATTTTAGTCCAGCCATCGTGTCTTTTGATTTCAGGAGTTGTATAAGCATAGCATTTCGGTTCAATCTGCTTGGAGGTTTTGATACTTATTGCAGCCATTGTCTTACTCCATAGGTTTAATCATAGATTCAATAAAATCTATTTCTTCTTTGTTTAAGCCATATTTCTTATAAAGCTGTAAATCAATCTCATGTGTGGATTTAGACCAGTCAAGACTAGAACTTTCTGAAAAATCCTGAATAGGAACAAATTGATAGGTGTCTCTTGTCATATTCTTCAACTTTCTCATACCCACCATAAATCTGAAAAACTTTGTTTCCATATATTTAATAGTATTTTCCGCCTCTACTTTAGATTTAAAAGGAGCTATTGCTAAAAATGTTTCTGTACAAATTGTATTTTTATCTCCTAATTCAGCCTTTCCTATTATCTTGGCAGGGACTGGATTTCCTAATTGCCCTGCTGCTCCATCTGCTTTTGAAATGAATACTTTCCACGATGTCAACAAGTTTTTATTTTTAGAAATTACATAATTATTTTTGATATACTTAATACTACGAACTCTCTCAAATCTACCAAAAATCCTTAAATCTGTTTTTATCTCTGAAAATGGCAAATCATTTTCAGAGATGCCAAAAGGATTTCTTGGCAAAACAATATCTGAGAAACTATTTTCTCTGTGGTTTTTAACTTTTTTTAATATTTTAATTGCATTTGCATCTCTAACAACAACATCAGAATTACCTTCTGACAAATATCTCTCAACACATGTTTCCTTTCCATTAGAATGCGTGTAAAATTGACAGGTTCCTATTTTATTTCTATCCCATATAAAATGACAAACACCCCCTTCAATCTGAACAGAATTAAAACAATCATTAGAGTTCATATAATCATGAAGTATTCTGATATGTCTGTCTGAAATCATTTTTTCTCTAAAATCATCCAATCCCTTCCCACCTGTCATCCAACGAGAAGGCATAATCATTGATATGTATGATGGGTTTAAATTCTTGGAACTTAAGAAAAAATCACCATAGATTGCTGTAGCACTTGAACCATGACCACCGTCATTCACTTGATATGGCGGATTTCCTATAACAACATCAAACTTCATTTTCTTTTCCTTTCTTCAGGTCTTGGAAATAAAAAACTCTATCACTCCGCCAATCTTTGATTTTGCAGAGTATCGGGGTATAAATTTTCGGAAGGTTATCAAACAATTCCAATTGCCGTTCGTTCTCTTCTGTGGTGCAAAACGGTACTGTGTCGTTCAATCCGTCCATTTGCCACACATTCCATGCGATAACATTGGCTATTTGTTTTTTCAGCACTAATGTCGGCTCTTTACCAAATTGCTCTTGGTAATAATCAATAAATGTCCAAAGCAGGTTTTCACGGGCCAAAAGCAGATTATCGCCCTGATATTCATAACCATAAGTGCTTTCAAAAGCTCGTTTTGCCCATTTAAACCAATCTGTCTCATTAGTTGTATTTTCGCCAACCACGCGAAGTTTTCGGTCTAAAATGCCGATACGCTTTTTTATCGGTAAGAACTCTCCCGTTGTTGTGTCGTAGCGAGAAACTAAGTATGGAGCTTCTCCACAAGTTATCTCTAAACGCTTGGAATCAACATATTTCATCCAATTTGCACGTTTACCTTGGCTATTCTCCGGAAATGTTATTGGTTCTGGATTAGGAGCCCAGTCGTGTCCGCTTGGTGTATTAAAGACATTCGGACGACCAAACCACTGTTCATCACAATGGTTGTTCATTTCATTGCAAATCCAACTAGGTGTAAAGACTTCGGCTGCCTTTCTGGTACGATTGATTTGTTCATCTTTACTTTTAGCCGTCCGTGGTTGAATAATTTTAGTGTTTTTACCGATAATCAGGTTAGGAAGAATCTCTTTATCTGCCGCATACGCTTCGCCATATTTAAGGTATTCATCACAGGCAAAGCGGATAAAGCGTCCTGTGGTTTTATCTTGCAGCAGTATTTTAAGCAAAAATGAGCTAATATCTTGAATTTCTTGCTCCAAGATATCAATATCTTCATTTTGCTCAATGTCTGCACTCATCAAAACCCACCGTTTTTGATGAGTGTAAAAATAACGAATCAAAATAGTCGTGAGCAAACTGTTAAAATGTTTGCTTTTCAAAAGATTGATGCTAATAATATAAGCAAGTTTTATGACTAGATAAATGTGTAATTGCTACGGAAAATAAACGGTGGTTTATTTCCGTGTTATTTTTTTCATAAGTTATCGTTAAATCAAATAAATATAACTGAACTTTATAAAGGATTGACGATGATTTACGGATATTGCAGAATTTCAACAGAACACCAAGTCGTGAGCAACCAAAAACATGGCATACAAACATTTGCAGATGAAAATAATCTCCAAATTGGTAAATGGGTAGAGGAAACTATTAGTTCTCGCAAACCACTTAATGAACGAAAATTAGGTAAATTGCTTAAAAAACTCAAAAAAGGAGATATCCTCATTGCAACAGAATTATCCCGATTAGGCAGAAATTTACTTGAAGTGATGGGAATTTTGCAAAATTGTTTGGAAAAAGATTGTCAAATATGGACTTTGAAAGAGAATTATAGGCTTGGAGCTGATATCCAAAGTAAGGTTCTCGCTTTTGCGTTTAGTCTTGCTAGTGAAATAGAGCGCCAGCTTATCTCCGACCGCACTAAAGAATCCTTAAAACGCGTCAAGGCCGAAGGAAAGCACATCGGCCGTCCTCGTGGTAGCACTTATCGCAAATTAAAGAAAAAACACGCTAAAATAAAGGAATTGCTTGATAAACACGTATCCAAAGCTGAAATCGCCCGTCTTCTTGGCTGCGATTGGAATACTTTGCACCGGTATATTAAGGAAGCGATATGACATTGTCTCTAATAGTTAATTTAAAGTTTACTGGCGGATGGTTTAGGTAATCCATCTATAAAGACTAGGTTGGTATCTAAACCTAATTTTTTCTTCCTATCCAAGAGTTTTTTCTTCTTTTTATCAGCTTTTTTGTTATCAGCATCAAGATTAATAAAAATAAAATATGAAGCATGTGTTTTTCCGTTACACTTTTTATAAAGTTCCAATTGATTATCTAAGCCTCTGCAATACTGAGAATTTGTTGATAATTTCATTTCAACTAGTATTTTAAAATTATTACCATAAGAAAACTTAAAATCTATAGGGCCTCGTCCTAGTTCTGCTTCAGAATTAATATCTATGTTATATTTAGTGAAAATTTGATCTATGTACAGAAAAAATGCACTTTGCCATCCTTCTTCTTTTTTGCCACATAGACTTTTTAAAATTTTATTATTATTTTCTATAAAATTAACAAAATCAGTAATAACATTTTCAATAATTTCTGATTTGGATTTAGATAAATCTAGACAATAATTCACATTGTCAAATACGCATTTTAATTCAGAAACGGCTCTAATTCCAAGAACATCCTTAAAAAAATCATAAGGTTTTACATTACGATTTTTAATAAATTTCGATAATTTATCTAAAGCATCAAAATCTTTAAACACATAATCTTTTACAGCGTTTTTTAATTCAGTAACTGTGCTCTTTTCTTCATTTGCTTGAAGTAAAATCTGTCCAATATCTGTATTGACCCTTGCTCGGATATTATCATTATCCTCATTTGAATTACAAAATGATGTAAGAGTATTTTTGACAGTACCATCACTCGGCAATGGTGCTAAAATATCATTAGGAAGAATTAAGATATAAGAATTATAGCAAGGATGCTTAGGCAACATATATTTTTTGTCACCTATTCTATAAGGAAAGGTATCTATATTAAGTTCTTTAGCTATATTTTCTGTAAAAGTTGCTAATTCAGGTAAAATTATACAAGCTGTCATATCGCTGATATAATCAGCACCAAAACCAGTCTCTAAAAAAAACAAAACAGAGAAAAAATTAGAGCTATTAATTCCTCTGATGATTAAATCATATGCTGAATTATACAAAATGCTTGCATAGTAATGTCCTGTTCCCCGTCCCGTCGTCCCATATTTAGAAAATCCTAGACATAGAGCTTTATTTTCCTTAAATGTAAGTTTTCTTTTTATATTTTTCTCAGCTTTTACTTTAATTTGACCATCAAGAGTAGATATTGCTTCAATATTCATATATAACTTTTTAAAAAATTCTTCATAAGAATTTCTTGCATTAACTCTAAATATTTCATATTTCGAACTTTTTAAAAGCATTGGATCTATAAAAAGAGGAACATCCTTTTTGAAAGTGGGATCTAGTATATCTCTTTTAACAAACTCATCACTATCAATTTTCCAATAATTTGATAACGATGTTATGTTTAATTCTAATTTGCTCATTTTTCTAACCTTATAATCTTTTTACCATAAGGAACTTTGAGCTTGACTAAAATACAAATAATCTTTAAGACATTCTATGTAACAAATTTAGGAGCTTAAAGTTCCAATTTTATAGCGATAAAAGGCTGCAACCTTTTATCGCTATTATTTTATGTTAAAATTAAAAAATAAAAAGATATATTGCTAATATTACATTTTAGCCTGTGGATATTGATGATAAATGTTAATTATCTAGTGTTTCACAGGAGTTATAAGATGTTTCACGGTATGGCCTATACAGGTTGCCTATTCCCCCTCCATCTCCTTCGCCAGCTTATTAACTAAAGCCATATCGCGGCTTTTGTAGGCTTCGAGGAGGGGAACATAGTAACAGCTGCTTTTGCCTTCGCCGCGGTAAGGGATTCGTTGGATTCCGCTGGCTTTGTCTTCTTTGCGCATAGTGAGCAGTGTTGTGTAGGAAATACCCAAGATTGCGGCGGCTTGTTTAATGCTCACCCAGTTGGATTTGATGGCAATTTCCAATTTATCCTTATCGATTTTCTGCTCCACCGCTTCCGCACCGACATTTTGCTCATAAAACTTGGCTTCTTTGCCATATCCATTGACATTCAGCGCATTAAGAAAGCTCTTAAACCCATCTTTTGCCGGTTTGGTGATAAACGGCGCAAAGCTTAAATTTTGAATTTTGACATCTTTTTCGATTTTCGTATCTTTAAAGCTGATTTCGCGGAAAAAGGTCAGATATTCCAAGATACTCTTAGTCGGAATAATGCTGCCGTCAAGATTCACGGTTCCTTTGAAAACCGTGTTCCTGATTTCAAGGTGATATAAGCCAAACTCTGCCTTATCGTTAAAATTCTTCATGTTCAAGCAGCTGTTCTCGTTAAACAGACAACGATCAATCTCCACCGGAATACGTGCGTGTATATTGTCAAAGTTCAGACTGCTGTTAAAGACGCAATTATTAAATTCAATAGGGGCGTCCGGTTTATCATCGCGAATGCGGACATTGTAATCCTCCTCAAACACACAGTCATAAAAACCGACACCGGCCAGCGGAATGTCAATTCCGTCATTAACTCCAAACCGGCAGTTAATGAAGTATAGCATACTGATATAAGGTGAACTTGTTGCCCCAAACAATGCTCCGGCAGCTTGCACATCGCTGAAATCAAAGTTTTTGAAACAAAGTCCGATAAGGCTGCCTTGCAAAAAGACCTTAACGTTCTTCAGTTCGCGCGAGAGAGGGACTTTCTCTACATCCGGAAGCAGGTTGTTGATTGCCGGCACAATATCGTTCGCAAAATTATAATCATAGGGAATATACTCTTTTCCTTCGTCTGAAATGTATTTTGCCATTTCAGCTTTAGATTGGAAGAGCCCTTGATTGAAGTTAAAATGTGCCATGGCGTTCCTCATAAATTCCTACTTTGTTGTGATAAGCTTAACCGCAAACAAGTTTAATTTCGCTTAAAGAATACCAAAATTTTGCGATTCGTTACCGTTTTTTATCAAAAAGCACCATTTTCAGAGAAATCTTTCCAAACTTTTTACCCCGATAAATCCAGCAATATCTATTTAAATACATTTAAAACCGTTTCTTGCAAAAATCATTGAAAAACAATTCGTTGACTTTCATTTTCTGTTTCACTCATACTGTTCTTGTCCGGCAGCGATGCCATGTTTTAACAATTAAACAGAAAGGAAATAAAAATGACCGTACTGGCTTATATCATAGCCTCAATCGTAAGAGGTTACCGCTTCAAAAAGGAAGCCAAACGCTTGGAAAATATTGTCAAGGCCGCTCGCTTTGTATACTAGGAGAAAACTCATGCATTATCAACTTGTAGCAAAGGCCGCAGACTTTACACCGGAAGAGCTCAAAAACAAAATGCTCGGGTTTATGCCGGTATCCGGAGAGCGTGTTCATCAATTCGGGGACTGGAAATTGTCCGAATATGACAACTTTGCGGCATTTTGTAAGGCCGAAGGGCTTTGCGAGAAAGATTATGGAAACTTAGACGAGCAGGATGGTATTTTGCGGCAACATGGTTTTGCTTATGGTAGAGATTTCAAAATATATGAAAAGACATCTGTTCACTTTGATAGCTTTGAATTCAAAGAAATAAAACACTACAAAGATGTTATTTCCAGCCCGCAAGGGGTATATGCCTATATTTCTTCTGCCGGACAATTCTATTATGTGACTGATGTTCGCTGTCCGTTTGAACCCGATGATGTGGTTTGTGTAATGGACTGCCATAACTAACTGATTTTCAAGTAAAAGCAAACGTTTTAACCCCAAATGGCTCGCAGGTAACACCTGTTTGTCATACAGAATTATTATGCTCTTTTTTTTAACAAATAACCTAATTTTGAAAGGAAAATGAAATGAAAAACTTTTTAGAAAAATATAACGCCTCCAAGATTGAAACCTCACAAGATGAAGGCAAATTGACTTTGGAAACGGCCAAAGAGCGTATTTTGAAGCTTTTGACCGAGAATATGAAAAATTTCAAGGAGAACAATTGGAATTTGCAAAACCGGATGAACAAGCTGATTATTGATACGGATAAAAAATCACTCTTTACGCTTCGTTTGGGCGGCAAAAGGATTATCCGCTATTCGCTTGATTTATTGGACGATATGCAAAAGCTTAATTTTTTGGCGGATTTTTATACCAGTGTTGCCAATAATGAATTTGATGATGAGATTGTCAATTTCTTGGCCAAAGAAGTAGAAAAGGCCTCCGAACGCAAAAAGGAAGCCAACGAACGCCGGAAAATCAAGAAAAAAGAAGAGAAAGAGCGCAAGTTAAAAGAAGCTCGCGAACGGACGATTGTGACAGCTCAGCCGTTGGTAAGCGATCAGATATCGCAAGTTCTGCAAGCCTTGTAAGTGTTTTTTATATTTGTGCGAGGGTGAAAATAAGCTCTCGCACAAATAAAGATGATAAAACAAGGGATTAGCTTTATTTTTGCTTGAGTTTAGGCAAAGGGATAAGATAAGATGACAACCAGATTAAAGGAAATATTGCAAGAGATTGCCCCAAAGCCGTTATCGGATGTGGAATTGGAAGCCGCCACGCGCAATCTGATAGGTTTTGCCAAATGTTTGCTTGCAATGAAACAGGAGATTTTAAGAAATGAAAGCAGTCATATTGACCCGAGTTTCAACCAAGATGCAGGAAGAAGGATTGAGCCTGACAGCACAGAGCAATAGGCTCTTTGACTATGCCGATCGTAAAGGTTTAGAGGTTATCAAAACCTTTGAAATCATCGAAAGCTCAACTCATGGCGAACGCAAACAGTTTATGGAAATGATAAACTTTTGCAAACGCCAGCGTGAAACAATAGCCATTATTGCCGATACGGTGGATAGGGTGCAACGCTCATTTAAAGAAAGTGTGCTGCTGGATGATTTAATGAAACAAAACAAGATTGAGCTGCATTTTTATCGCGAAGGAATGATTTTGAACAGTCAATCTTCTTCGGTTGATATTATGCGCTGGGATTTCTCGGTAATGGGCGCGAAAGCTTATGTTCTGCAACTTGCCGAAAATATCCGTCGTTCTAATGAGCAAAAGAACAAAAACGGTGAAATTACGGGGATGGCACCAATCGGCTATGAAAACTATATCAATGAGCATGGTAAGAAATTTGTTCGTTCCAAAGAACCGGAAGCAAGTATTATCAAAAAATTGTTTGAAATCTATTCATTGGGACATATGGGCGTTACCGAACTTGCCAAATATGCTCAGATGCTTGGATTAAAAAGCAGAACGGGTCAGGAAGTATCAAAAAACAGTATGTTTGGTATCATAAATAATCCATTTTATTATGGCGAGATGAGAACCAAGAGAGGTTTAATCCCGCATATCTACCAACCCTTGATAAGCAAAGAACTCTGGGAACTGTGCCAAAAAAAGAAAGCCGAGCATAATCTAAATATGAAAAACCCGAAATTAACGAAAAATCCATTTCTGCTGCGAGGTCTAATTCGCTGTGGCTTAACCAATCAAATGTGCGTCTGCGAGATTAAAAAGCAAAAATACATCTATATTTTTTGCCATCACGCTGACGGTTCAAGATATTATGTGCCTGAACAAAATGTTTTAAGAGATATAGAAGCCATATTAAACCGGATTCACCTGCCTGAAAATGTGGTGTTTGAGCTAAAAGAAGAGCTTAAAAAGGCCAAATCAACGGAACGAAAGTATTGCCGTGATGCCATCACGAAGCTCAAAACAGAACAAGAGAAGTTTAAGGATAAACTGGATCATCTGTTTGATTTGCGGCTTGACGGCGAGCTGGATAGAGAAACTTTTGATACGAAGCGTAATGAAATCCAGTTAAAGATGCATCAGCTGAAAAATAAAATCATTGCCCACGAAAAAGCGGATGAAAGCTTCAATGGTGCTATTATAGAACTTTTTGACATCGCAACAGATGCAGGATATTTGTTCGCAAAATCGTCTGAATTGGAGCTGAAAAGATTCTTATTAAAGTTTGTTTTCAAGGAGTTATGGCTAACCGAAGGAAAATTAACCTACGAGCTGAACTTTCCGTTCAGCGAGTTTGAAACAACGCATTTGAAGAAAATTAAAACAAATTTGGCAAAACCTACGAACCCGTTGGATATTAAAGGATTGTGCGGAATTTCTAACCAAACGGCCGGAAATGATAACCCAAATTTGGTAGAACTCCATATTTCAGATAAAAAACAACGGGTTAGACCAAAAAATCTAACCCGAGTACTAATTGGTGATCCCAACGGGATTCGAACCCATATTACCACCGTGAAAGGGTGATGTCCTAACCATTAGACGATGGGACCGTCTCAAGAACAAGAGCATATATATAGGTAAAATTTCTTAAGGTCAAGAAGTTTTTTTACTTAAATTGTAATTTTTTGTATTTTCCGCCGGCAAATGCTTTTGCTGCTTGTTTTTCTGTGGCTTATTGTAAAGACAAATTTAATTTTCAGCCGTTTTCATTAATTGCGGATTCAAAACTGTCACAATGTCGCTTAAATGAACCAGTTTAAGATTTTTCTCCGGCAGTTGAGGCAGCCATTCCCTCAAGGCGGCAAAAGTTTGCGACTTCGGATGCCCGATAGCAATTGCATAACCGTTTTTGCGGGCCAGGCGTTCAGTCTGGGCCAATTGGTTGAGGATATATTTTTTATTATTGTTATTGTCGAGAAAAACGTGTCGATGGGCGTATGCGACGTTTTGATTGACGGCAGCCTCTTTCGCTCGGGATTTAGGCGAAGTTTTTGAATCTAGGAAAAACAGACCTTCTTTTTTCAAAACCTGCATAACCGCTTCCATCCTTTTTTCGTCTTCGGTCAGCTTGCTGCCCATATGATTGTTTATGCCGCGGACGTTTTCAAATTTTTCCAGCATAATTTTCAACCGTTCCTGTATTTCTTCCTCGCTCATCCGGGTTGTCAAAACGTCAGGTGCCGTATCGACGTTTTTTTGAGCTTCCATCGGAACGTGAATCATTATTTCCTGTCCGGAATCCTGCGAGTTTTTAACCTGTGCTGCAAGATTGCTTCCGTAGGTCAGAAACGATGCCGTCAGCGGTGCCGCTAAAGAAGAAATGTCCCGGGTTCTTTTCTGACTGATTCCCATATCGTCGATGACGATGGCAATAACCGGCTGCGGGCCGAAGTAATAAGGTTTTTTATAGGGGAGAAATTTAATGTCTTTGATTTTTTTGTTGTTGATATGGGTAAATTCGTTGTCAGGCTCTTCGTCGATAATGTTTTCCGGCAGTTCTTCTTCATACAAGCGGTCCAAAATCGACTGGTTGAGACGTTCCATTTCGGCAAAAAGCTGTTGATTGTGCTTGGCGGTTTCCGAATTTACCGTCCGTTCAATGACTTCGGCAAGTTTTCTCAGCTTCGCCGGATGGTCGCTTAATGCCTCTTCCAAAAGCTCAGGGTTAACCTGCTCCGGTTCCATAACCGCGATATGTTCGTTGTCCTGATACAAAAAATCGGTTGCTTCGCTGTTGTCCCAACAGGTACTGATTGGATTCAGTCGGCAGTAGTCTTCAAAACTGAGTTTGGGCTTTTCTTCGCCGACCGTAATTTCTCTTTCCGCCTGTTCATTGTCCGGCAGAATTTGTTTAAGTTGGCTCAGTAAATATCCGTGATAGACTAAAAAACAACCGGCAGCCGCCGTACCTGCATAAACACTTTTCTGAAAAGCGATATATGCCTTTTTCAGCAGAGTTTGCAGTCGCTGCATATGCCGGTTGTTGTCAAACACTTTTAGTCTTTCTTGCGCAAGGTCGGAAAAGCGATAACGTCGCGAATGGTGGCCGATCCGGTCAGCAGGATGGCCAGACGGTCAATGCCCATGCCCATGCCCCCAGAGGGAGGAAAGCCGTTTTCCAGCGCATTAATAAAGTCTTCGTCTAACATCTGGGCTTCGTCGTCTCCGGCTTCCCGGTCCGCGCATTGTGCTTCAAAACGCTCTCTTTGCTCCAGCGGATTAGAAAGTTCGGAATAGGCGCAGCCCATTTCCATTCCGGCAACATAGGCGTCAAAATGCTCAACCAGACGCGGGTTGCTGCGGTGAGTTTTGGCAAGCGGAGAAATGTCGCGAGGCATATCCATAACCAGAGTCGGCTGAATCAGGTGCTCTTCTACTCTGGCGTCAAATACTTCTGAAATCACTTTACCCCAGGAAATGCAGGCATCGGCGTCAACACCGGCTGATTTTGCCATTTCCTTGGCTTTTTCCAATGTGTCAGCTTCCATAAAATCAAGCCCGGTATATTCTTTTACCAGTTCAATCATTGATTTGCGGACAAATGGCTGACCCAAGTCGATTTCGTTTTCGCCGACTTTGATTACGGTCGTTCCCAGGACGCTTTTGGCCACATAAGCAATCAGGTCGGGAATCAAATCCGCCATGGTGTTATAGTCTGCATAGGCCTGATAAGCTTCCAGAGCGGTAAATTCCGGGTTATGGCTCTTGTCAATGCCTTCGTTGCGGAAGTTGCGTCCGATTTCAAAAACGCGCTCAAAACCGCCGACGACCAGCTTTTTGAGATACAGCTCCGGAGCAATGCGCAAATACAAGTCCATATCCAGCGTGTTATGATGCGTGATAAACGGTTTGGCATTGGCGCCGCCCATAATCGGATGAAGCATCGGCGTTTCGACTTCCAAAAAGTTGTGAGCTTCAAAATAACGGCGGATGGCAGAGGTGATTTCACAACGCTTTTTGTAGATTTCACGGCTTTCGTCGTTCATGATAAAATCAACGTAACGCTGACGATAACGAGCCTCAACGTCCGTCAGGCCGTGGAATTTTTCCGGCAGCGGCTGCAAAGATTTTGAAATGATGTCAAATTTCTCGGCGGCAATTGAAAGTTCTCCGCGCGGCGTTCTTCTTACATACCCGCTTATACCGACAATATCGCCGACGTCAAGACATTTCAAACGCTCGAGTTCATCCTCGCTCAAGTGGTTTTTGTGGCAGAATGCCTGAATTTTGCCGGTAGAGTCTTTGACGTCTATAAACATACCGTTGTTGCGTACGGCCATGGCGCGTCCGGCGATTGTAACCCGGTCTTCCGTATCGGTGCCGGCTTCCAGATCTTTATATTTTTCCTGCAAATCTGCGGCATATGCGGTCGGGTGAAAACTGTAAGGGTAGGGGTTGTAGCCTCGCTCCTGAAGGGTCTTTAATTTTGCCAGGCGGGCTTCGCGGTGAATGTTTGTTTCGGTAGCCATTTTTTTTCCTAAAATCAATTTTAAAACACAATTAGTTCCAACTATAAACAAAGCAAAATTTTTTTCAACAAATAATTCAAGTTTTTTGATTTTAACTCTTTATTTTTATCACGGAAAACACTATAATAAGAATCGATTAATAAGGAAGAGAAATAATGATTATTCAAAGAGATATGAAATGAAAAAAGAGGAACTTGTTCAACATTTGAAAGACATTCGCGAGCGGGCCAGACTTAATTTGATGAAGCTGGCATTTTTTTCGGCTGCGCTCGGAGGAACGGCATCGGCCGCCGGCGCTGTCCCCGGTTCGGATTCTCATACTGCGTCAGGGTACAACGCCGGTGCAATCCGTGTCGTGCCTAAAGCCGTAAACATTGCCAAATCCGGCAGCGCTAAACCGATTTACGAATTTGAAAACAAAGCATATGAAGGCCGGCGCGAAGTGCGCGAATATGCCGGCGTTACCCGTTATTCCCTGTGGGATTGTTCCTATAAGCGCGAAGTCGGCAACGAAGCCAACCCGGTGGGCGTAGCCAGAACCTTTTACGGCTCCTTGCAGTTTAACCGTTTTAATGCCGAAAATATGGCGATTTATGCCTTGCAGCAGTCTCAGTTTGCCGATTTGGCCGATAAGTTTTTTAATAAAGGCGCTGGCTTTGAACAGGCTGTAAAAGCCTTTAACGAAGACTTCAAAAAACAGGGATATCTGGCTTATCATAACCGTATGCGGGCCCGGAGCCGTTTGGTTTCTTTCCTCAAGCCGGATTATAAGCAGATTTTCATCAGGGAAGGCGCAGACAACAGTTCGCAGATGTTGCGGCTGCAACGGGATTATGCCAGTGAAGTTTATTGCACCTTTGATGAGAGCGGACTGCGCCGGATAAAAGAAGTCTTGCAGCAGCAAGGGATACGGCCGGAACAAATTAATCCCGCAATCTGGGGGATGTTTTTGGCCAAACATATCAAAGGCGGCTTCTCGGGAATTGCAACCGAACTGAAAGGCCTTAAACCCTCAGACATTAATTCCTTGAGCTTTGTGGAAAAAATGAAACGGCGTTTCCCTTCCGTGTTTGCCGAGGGGTCCGGCATCAATGCCTATAAGTTTGCCAAGGAACACTGGCAGGAAAAGCATTCGGTTACCACGATGCGCGAGCTCTCGTTGGTTTTGAAACAGCCGCAGTTGTTTGAAAATTACCTGAAAACGCTGCCGTTTAATCAAAACGGAACCCTGACTTGGGAACAGGCTCAGGAAATTGCGCAAAACGCACCTCGGAAAATGGTCTCCTTCAAACCGGTTGCCGCCGGAAAGCTTTTGCAAGAGAATTCCAAACGTCCGACGCGGCTGGAAAAAATAAATGTGGTCAAAGTGCCCGAACTGGTTAAAGCCAAAAAAAGCAAACAGCTTTCGAGATAATCGCTTGACATCGCAAAAGAACTAAAGTAGAACATTTGATATGTAAGTGTTCTACTTTTTTATTGGGGAAAATATGCTCACCGAAAAGCAATACAAACTTTTGATGTTTATCAATAAAGTTACTAAAGAAACCGGTTGCTGTCCTTCTTTTGATGAGATGAAAGAAGCCGTCAACCTCAAGTCAAAGTCCGGGATTCACGCTCTGATAGAGGCTTTGGTCGAGCGGAATTTCCTGAAAAAACTGCCTCACAAGGCTCGGGCGCTGGAGGTTTTGCGCCTGCCGAAGCTCAAGCCCAGCTCTATCCTTGAAGAGGAGAAAAAACGGGAAGAAGCTTTGCATAACGGAATGGTGGAAATACCGCTGTACGGCAAAATTGCGGCGGGAACGCCTATTGAAGCGATTGCAAATGAAAGCGAACGGTTTTCGGTTCCTTATGATATGGTCAGCCGCGGACAGTACTATGCCTTGACCGTGGAAGGGGATTCTATGGTTAACATCGGAATAATGGACGGGGATACCGTTATTATCAAAAAAGCCGATACTGCCAACAATGGTGATATTGTTGTTGCCTTGGTGGATGAAAGCGAAGCAACCTTGAAAGAAATAAAGAAAGAAAACGGCGAGGTTCTGCTTATTCCCAAAAATGATAACTACCAAATTCGCCGTTTTCCCGCATCCCGCGTCAGAGTTCAGGGAATTTTAAGCAGTTTGATAAGAACCTATCACTAACTTTGTTTTGGTAAACAACGGACAAATAAAAAGAAAGCCTGAAGTATATCTTCAGGCTTTCTTAGTTCGGCCTTATGGCCTGTCTCAGTTGCTTTTTACATCATTCCTCCATCCAATGCACAGTCACACATATTATAACCTCGATTGTCATAGCACTGCCCTGTCGGACAACAACATTTTTTTCCTCCGCAGGTCATTACCGTTCCTGTGCAAAGGTAACCGTTTATTTGCTCGCAATCAGGACTTCCTGTCAAGCTTATACAAGTATCTTCTTCATACGTATAGCATACTTCGCAACCACCGCAGGAATTGGTTGTTTTACATCCATAAGTACAGCCGATATTGGTGTAACATCCGTTCATACAAGGATCGTCACTACAAGTCTTGGCACGGCAGGAGTAGCAGGTGCCGGAAGCAGCGCCGCAAGAGCAAACCTTAGAAGTTGTCCCAGTTTGGGTCTGAGAGGATGAACAGCTGGATGCCTGGTACCCGCTGGGACAACTGTAGCTGTGAGTATGCGCCGGGGCTTTGTAACAGGTTCCCGAAGCAGCACCGCAGGAACAGGTCTTGGGAGCAGTCTGGGCTGAACCGCCCCATGAATTGGTTGCCGAGTATCCGCTCGGGCAATTGTAAGAGTGGGAATGTCCTTCTTTGTAGCAGGAACCGGATTTGGCACCACAGGAACAGGTTTTGCTGACGGCCACCGGGGTTATCATTCCGGAGCTTGAAGCTTGTGTTCCGTTGGGGCAGGAGTAGCTGTGCTCGGCACAGGCATAACAGGTTGACCCGGCCTCGGTCTTGGCCGTTCCGGTCTGATGATAGGCGCTGCCGCAGGAGGATTTGCCGTAACCGGACGGGCAAGTGTCATTTTTGCAGGAGTAACAGGTTCTGCCGTAATAAGCAACAGTGGAACAGCGATAGCCGCTCTTGGTTGCGGTCTCATACCCACCGGCGGAACACTGGGGCTGATAACAGGAATAACAGGTTCTTCCGCCGTAAGTAACGGCAGAGCAGATACGTTCGGTCTGCTGTTCGGCATAATATCCGCCGGAGGTGCAGGGTTTGGGGGAACAAGCGTTATACTTACCGTCGCAGGCCGTTCCGGAGACTTGATATTCTCCCGCGCAGTTGGAAGAAGAATAGATGTATTCGGAAGGGCAGTAACAAGACTTCTGACAAGTCATACCGGCGACGGGATGAACCACACCGGTAGAAAGCTTGGGCGAGGGGCAAGTTGCATAAAGATTATAATGTTCCATACAATCGGAATCATCTTTGACAATATCTCCGCCGCCGTCGTCAGCAGAACCGCGGGAGCCCTGACTGCCCTGCCAGTCTGGGAGCCACCAGGTTGCGGCAAGTGAGAAGGTGTTGTCGGAAGCAACAGGTTTCGGAAGAAGTGCGGTGTGTGTCATTACATCATAGGTGTGAACGGCGAGAATTTCACCTCTCACCTCCGGCGCGTTTAAGCAGAGCATAAACGCGCACAAAGCCAATAAACTTGAATATCTCATCGTTTTCGTCCTTTGACAGTTAAAACCCCGGAACCTGTTGTTCCTGAGTTTTATTATAACAAAAAACAAAAACAGAGTAAATAGTTATTTGTGCGGCGTGGACGGAAAATTTATATAAGAACAATAAAAAAAGCCCCCTGCTATTATTACAAGGGGCTGAAAATGCTATAAATTTAGAACGAGATAAACGGACAAGAAAAGCACTCGTCAAGATAAGCTGACTTGTATTTGTTACCGTTGCTAAGGTATGATGTTGATTTTTCATCAAAATCCAAATATACCGACATCTTAAAGTCCTTATATAAGTCCGGTCCTTCATTTGAACTCTCAATATAAGTATAAATGTTGTTACCGAATGGGAATTTTCCGCCGGCTTTGGCCAAGCCCATCTTTATGGCTGATTTATTTTGTTCCATCAGCCATAATTGTCCGCCGGAGGGAAGGAACCAATCTCCTTTTGAGGTTCCTGCCGTTGTGTAATTGTAAGCATAATATGCCGCGGGACAATTGCTTCCGCATGCATCAACAATGGTCTTGGTATAGGATTTTCCGTTAAAGTCGGTTTTCGTATCGGCAGGTTTCTTATCCGGAATCCCTGAAATGTTGTTTTTGTTATATCCGTTATTGGCCCATTGTTTCAGCGTACAATTCAATGCCATAGCCAATCTGCGGCTGGGATCAACAACCACGCCGATAGGCGTTTTGTTGTTGTCGGTGTAATAATGCGACGTCGTTTTGTCTGAATACAAAATATCTCCGGCCTCCATGACGTAGACTTCTTTCTCTTTGCAGAAGACTTTAGAGGTATCAAAGGGACAACGGATAATGTCGCCTTCACAATTGCTTGCCGATTTGGTAAAACCAAGCGCGGCACAGTTGTTGGCAACGCAGGTTTGGGCGGCGGCAGAGCCGGCCAGCAGAGAAAAACCGGCGGCCAGCAGAGTTGAAGTTATCATATTCATCTTAA
>OJOH01000057.1_pt1 | contig 97102 bp, 101 predicted proteins | sample 1598201 | NCBI WGS metagenome assembly OJOH01 (sample SAMN03922462, study PRJEB24848) | human gut metagenome | isolation source: stool sample | host: Homo sapiens | place: Germany | collected 2009-11 | reverse complement strand
CTAATTAAAAATCAACAATATAACCGACAAAATTCAACTTTTGTCATCTACTAAAATTGATATATGAAACACAACATTTTATGGGGCATTATCTTGCTTGTAGCAAGTTTGTCATTTACGGCGAAGGCGCAAAAGGTTGTCCAAGGCCAGTTCTCAGTCAAGGGAATCTTATTAGATTCTTTGTCTAATGAAGGGGAACCGTATTCTACAATCCGTATTTCATTGAAGAATAATCCTGCAAAGCCGGTGAAATTGGCTGTGACAGGAGCGGACGGCAGGTTTGACGAACGGCTTGCCGTGCCGGGGACTTATCTCATTCATTTTACTTCTGTAGGAAAGTCTCCTGTACAGAAGGAATTCTCGATATCGACCAATCGTAAGAATGTTGATTTGGGTAAGATTTTGATAGCAGAAGCGACTGAAATGTTGAAAGGAGTGGAGGTGGTAGCGCAGAAACCTTTGGTAAAGGCAGAAATAGACAAAGTGACGTATAGTATAGAGGATGATCCGGATTCTAAAACCAATACGACTCTTGAAATGCTCCGTAAAGTTCCGCTGGTGACTGTAGATGGAGAGGATAAAATTCAAGTAAACGGTAGCAGTAAGTTTAAAGTGCATGTTAATGGCAAGCCGAATAACATGATGAGCAATAATCCTACCGAGGTATTGCGGAGTATGCCGGCCAATTCCATTAAATCTATAGAGGTTATCACCGAGCCTGGGGCTAAATATGACGCGGAAGGGGTGGCGGGCATCTTGAATATTATCACTATAGGAGCTGGAATGGAAGGATATACGGTGACATTGAATGGTGGTGCAAGCAATACGCGTGTGTATGGTGGCGGTTATGGTACGGTTCAGTCGGGCAAGTTCACTGTTACCGGTAATTATTCTTATAACTACCAGGGATCTCAAAAGGGATTTGAAGATTCATATCGTGAGGATTTCACATCTCAGGAAAATAAATTTTTGGAGTCGCATCGAAGAAGCAAGAGCTATGGCAATTTTCAATTTGGCAGTCTGGAAGGAAGTTATGAGATTGACACTTTGAATCTGATCAGTTTTTCTATGAATCTGATGACTGGCAATTTTACGAATAAGAGGATTGGAAATACACATATGACTAATTATGCCGGTAATCCGGTTTACGGTTACGGTTCTTTAGGAAATAATGAATCGGGCTTTGGCGAAGTGGGGGGCAATATGGATTATCAGCATTCGTTCAAAAAGAAAGGGGAACTTCTTACTTTTTCTTATCGTTTTAGCCATTCACCCAATAACAGTGAGGCGAATACGGATTATGAGGATACGTTGAATGTTCCTTATCTTTTGCAAAACCAATATTTTAAAAATGATGCCAGCACACAAGAGCATACGGCTCAATTGGACTATACCAATCCGATAAATTCGATACACAGCATTGAAACTGGTATAAAGTATATTTTTCGTAGAAGTAAAAGTGATGGTAAATATTATCTGGCCGATAAAACCGGAGAATATAAGTATGATCAGGATATGAGCACGCAATATGATCATAAGCAGGATATTCTGGCTGCTTATTTGGGCTATCAGATGAAGTACAAAAAACTCGGTGGAAAGGCGGGAATTCGCTATGAGCATACATTTATGGATGCGGATTATAAAAATAAGGATGAGAAGTTTGATGCTCAGTTTGATGATTTGGTTCCATCCTTGATGTTCTCTTACCAATTGGCTCCTACTCAAAGTTTGAGGGCATCTTATAATATGCGTATCGGTCGGCCGGGTATTTGGTTTTTGAATCCGTTTACTGACACCAGCAACCCCACTGCGATCAGTTACGGTAATCCTGATTTGGAAAGTGAAAAGGCCCATTCGCTTAGTGTTACTTTCGGTAGTTTCTCGCAGAAATTTAATGTAAATGTCAGTGCTAATTATTCTTTTGTCAATAATGGTATAGAGCAATACTCTTTTATAAAAGATGGTGTGATGAATTCTACCTATGATAATATAGGAAAAAGTAAGAATATTAATTTGTCTTTGTTCCTGAACTGGAATATGTCTCCTAAAACCCGCTTTAATATCAATGGACGGGGAGCTTATGTGGATTATAGAAGTTCAGGGCTTGATTTAAAGAATCATGGCTGGGAAGGAAATCTCTTCGGAAGCTTTCAGCAGACTCTGCCTTGGGACCTGCGTCTGAGTCTGAATGGAGGGGGTGGTACTCCGCATATCTCTTTGCAAGGTAAAAGTTCCTCTTTCTATTATTATGCGATAGGGTTCAGTCGTTCTTTCTTGAAGGAAAAGAGGCTGACTATTTCTCTTAACTCGTCCAATTTATTTAATAAATATATTACTTTTAAGAATAATATCAATACTTCTACTTTCTGCTCTTCTACTTCTACCAGAATTCCGATGCGTTATTATGGATTTAATATTAGTTGGCGCTTTGGGGAGTTGAAGGCTCAGGTAAAAAAAGCAGCGCGAAGCATTAATAATGATGATTTGAAAAGTGGAGGAGGTAATGCTGGGACCGGTGGAGGGATACCGGCTAATTAAAAGTTAAAACGAAACCACCTGTTAACTGTTAATTTAGGGGGTAAAAACTGTTATTTGATAGTTTATACCCCCTTTGTTGTTAGTTTTTCTGTCATGACTTTTATAAGAAGTCGTTAATATTGCAACAGAAAACAAAAACAGAAAATAACAACTTAAAAATAGATTAATATGAAGACAGTCGACTTTACACAGCATTTACTAAGTATACAAACCGAATTATTTCGCTTTGCATTTAAATTGACAGCTGACAGAGAAGAGGCTAATGATTTGTTGCAGGAAACTTCACTTAAAGCTTTGGACAACGAAGAGAAGTTTACTCCAGATACGAATTTTAAAGGATGGATGTACACCATCATGCGTAATATATTTATAAATAATTATCGTAAAACAGTGCGTGATCAGACTTTCGTCGATCAGACGGATAACTTGTTTCATTTGAATCTTCCACAGGAATCAGGATTCGATTCTACAGAAGGTGCTTATGATTTGAAAGAGATACATCGTATCGTGAATGCGTTGCCTAAAGATTACCGCGTGCCGTTTGCTATGTATGTATCAGGATTTAAATATAGGGAAATTGCCGAGAAACTGGGACTTCCGTTGGGAACAGTGAAAAGCCGTATCTTTTTCACTCGTCAGAGGTTGCAGAATGATCTGAAAGATTTCCGTTAAGTTGACTCTCTATCTTTATTATATAACTTTGACTTTTATCATCACGCCGACTGTTCGCGAAGAATCGTCGGCGTTTCTTTTTAGGATTTACGCCATATAAGGGGGCGAAGTAAGTAATATCCTATTAAGGCAGCTAGTCCAACTCCAATGCTGTTTGCCAGAAAATCCAGCCAGTCACCGCTGCGGGTATCTGTGCAATAAGCTTGCATCAGTTCGATACACCCGCTCATAGCTACAGGAGCTATGATGCCTCCCCATATTACATGATTCCAATTGACAGTCTTATGATTCCTCAGATATTCTATCCATAAAATGAGACAGAGTCCCCCATACATGCATATATGCACTACTTTGTCTATGTAGGGGATTTCTTCCATATCTGTTTTGGGAGGAGTGAAAAAGGAAAGATAAAAGATGATAGCTACAATGATCAAGGATACCGGATATTTTCTAAAATAATATAGCATACTTTAATTTTTTTGTGATTCATCGCAAAAGTACGATTAATTTTATACTTTTGCAGGCTAATTAGTGTTGATTTATAATAATTTGATAGTTTTTTATGCAAAAAAGCGAAAGAGTAAATTTCGGAAGTAAGATTGGGGCTGTTCTGGCGGCGGCAGGTTCGGCTGTAGGACTTGGTAATATATGGAGGTTTCCCTATGAGACGGGAAATCATGGAGGTGCGGCATTTATTTTGGTATACTTGGCGTGTGTTCTTATGTTGGGAATGCCTATTATGATTGCCGAATTCACAGTAGGTCGTCATTCAAAAGCAAGTACGGGACGTGCTTATAAGGTTTTGGCTCCCGGAACTCATTGGAAGTGGTTGGGATATTTGGGAGTTTTGGCCGGTTTTCTTATTCTAGGATATTATTCGGTAGTGGCAGGATGGACTTTGGAGTATATATTGGAAGCGGGAGTTAATGGTTTTGCAGATAAGAAGCCGGAAGATTTTGTGGTTGCTTTCCAGAGTTTTTCGAAGGATCCTGTTCGTCCACTTATTTGGCTGGTCATCTTTTTATTGGTTACCCATTTTGTTATAGTAAAGGGAGTGAAAGATGGAATAGAAAAATCTTCGAAGGTGCTGATGCCTGTTTTGTTTATACTGATAGTAGTTTTGGTAGGGTGTTCATTGTCGCTTCCCAATGCGGAAAAAGGTTTGGAGTTTCTGCTGAAGCCTGATTTTAGTAAAGTGAACGGAGATGTTTTCTTAGGGGCTATGGGGCAGGCGTTCTTTTCCTTAAGTTTGGGAATGGGATGTCTTTCAACCTATGCTTCTTATTTTGGGAAAGAAACCAAACTGGGAAATACGGCTCTGAGTGTCGGTGTGATTGATACTTTTGTGGCCGTCTTAGCCGGATTGATTATTTTTCCGGCAGCCTTTTCTGTAGGTATCCAGCCGGATGCGGGACCATCATTAATTTTTATTACATTGCCTAATGTTTTTCAACAAGCTTTTAGCGGTGTGCCGATATTAGCTTATATTTTCTCGGTGATGTTCTATGTCTTGCTGGCTTTGGCTGCATTGACTTCTACTATTTCTTTACATGAAGTGGTGACGGCTTTTCTGCACGAGGAATTCAATTTAACTCGTGGCCGTGCTGCTAGATTGGTTACCTTCGGGTGTATTATAATTGGGGTCATTTCTTCCTTGTCATTGGGGGTTATGCAGAAATATACGCTGTTTGATAAGGGATTCTTTGACTTGCTTGATTTTGTCACTGCAAAAATAATGCTTCCTTTGGGTGGTTTGCTGGTATGTATTTTTGTAGGATGGTATTTGAAACGTTCCGTTTCTTATGAGGAATTGACCAATGGAGGAAAGCTGAAAGCAGGTCTTTTCAATCTGTATATCTTTTTGTTGAGATACGTGGCACCTGTGGCTATCATTTTGATTTTTATCAATGAATTAGGGCTAATTTAGAATTGTAATGTGGAAAGACTTTTTCTATTTCTCGAAAAGCGAACGCAGAGCTATACTTTTTTTGTTGACTTTGCTTTTCATATTTATGTGTATATGGGTTCTTTTTCCAGTAAAGGAAGAGTCTTTGGAACAGGATCAAGAGGGAATAGAAGAAATAAAAAACTTTCTGGCCGGAGTACATGAAATGGAGGAGAAGGAATCTCTGCAATATTCCTATGATAAGCCTAAGAGAATAGAGGTGGTATTGGCTGCCTTTGATCCAAATTCAGCTGATTCCATCGAATTTTTGCAATGTGGATTGCCTCCTTTTATTGCACATACTATTTTGCAATACCGGAGAGCCGGCGGTAAATTCAGGACAGCGGATGATTTCTCTCGTGTTTATGGCTTGTCGTCCGAGAAATTTAATATCTTAAAACCCTATATCCAGATTTCAGAGGCTTTTCGGCGGAAACAGGATACATTGCACTTTATCAAAAAGGTGGAGAAAGATACGTTGGCAGCTTATAAATATCCGGAAGGAACTTTAGTCGATTTGAGTGAAGCGGACACTACCGAGTTGAAAAAGATTCCGGGAATAGGCAGTGGCATTGCACGCATGATTGTGGCTTACCGGAAACGTTTGGGAGGTTTTTATGACACGGTTCAGTTAAAGGAAGTGAACTATGTAGATGAGGATATGTTGAAGTGGTTTAAACTCGGAAATACACCAATTCATCGGATAAATGCCAATAAGGCTGGGCTTGACAAACTTCGCTCTCATCCTTATATGAATTTTTATCAGGCAAAGGTGATTATAGAATATAGGAGGAAAAAGGGAAAATTAAAAAGTCTTTCCCAGTTATCCTTGTATGAGGAATTCACTGAGAAAGACTTGGAACGTTTGTCGCACTATCTTGCTTTCGATTAATTGTTGGGATAACCAGCAGCTTCTGCTATTTTTACCGGAATTTCGGTATTGTCAATGCGACCTTGGAATAGTTGGGCGCCGGCTCCGATAGCGAATACGGGTACATAACCTCCAGAGTGCCCACCACTGGTCCAACCTACCAGAGCGATGTCATCCAGAATTCTCTTGGCCTCAGCTGCCAAAGGTTCGTCTTGTTGATATTCACTTTTGGTTAAATCTATCTCTTTACCGCTAAATGATTCATCATATACTTTCTTCAGGGATGCTTCTTGCTTTTCATTCAGTTGAATACTATCCCAAAATCCGAAATTATCCTTCAATGATTGCTTGATAACTTCCCAAGGTACTTGATTCTTGTATTTTTTTCTTAATTCGTTTACAATTTTAGTATATCCGCTTTCACTTACTTTTTGTGATTTTAAAGCTTGCAGGTTCAAAGTATACGGACCTTTTCCTAAAACGATTCCTCCGGTTTCGTGGTCGGCTGTTACTACAATCAGGGTTTCATCAGGATGTTGTTCATAGAATTCGTAAGCAACTTTTATGGCATTGTCCATATCCATTACTTCGTGGAATACGGTAGCGGCGTCGTTGCTGTGGCAAGCCCAGTCTATTTTACCTCCTTCAACCATCAGGAAGAACCCTTTTGATAGATCTTTAGACAGGAAATTGATTCCGGCACGGGTGATTTCAGTTAAAGTCATATCGCCTTTTTTTCGATCGATAGCATAGGGGATAGCACTATTGTCTGTTGCTGTCGCAGGTTGTAAGAGAATCAGTTTGTCCGATTTTTTTGCTTTTTTCTGATAGTCCTTGTAGCCACGGGCTATGGTATATCCGGCTTTGTCCACCAGTGTGTACAGACTTTCTGAATTTGAACCGGCGGCTTTTTTGTTGGTGGGATCTAAAAAGTCTGATCCTGCATAGAAATCGAAGTTGGCATCAATCAAATCCAGACCCACGTTGTAATAGCTGCTTCTTTGTCCTTGGTGTGCGTAAAAAGCAGCCGGTGTGGCATGGTCTACGCTGACACTGGTACTGATACCTACACGGCAACCTTTATTTTTTGCCCAAGAAGCAATACTGTTAACTTTGGTTTCCAGATCCTTTTTCACACCTAATGCGCCATTTTTTGTTTTGTTTCCCGTAGCAAGTGCTGTTCCTGCAGCGGCTGAATCTGTCACTCCGTTGGTTGCCGAGAAAGTAGTGGCTATGGTTGCATAAGGAAATTGGGTGAATAATAACGGAGTCACACCAATTTTGCCTCCCAACTCTCCACGATACATCTCTGTTCCTAAAACTTGGTTAACACCCATTCCATCTCCGATGAAATAAAATACATACTTTGCTTGCTGTGCCTGTACAAAAAGAATGGACAGGAATACAAATACGGTAATAAATGATAGTTTTTTCATATTAATTGAGTTAATGACATTTTTCTTTTTTTAGTCTAGCAAATATAGGGAAAAAAGACTTTTTATCGGTATTTCTTTTTTGAATAATTGAGATTTAATGACCAAATACTTTTTTTGCAATAAGTTTGTAAATGAAATGTTCTTGAGGTGTAATATAAAAAATCTGTTTGGGAGTAGGGAAATCTGTTTTTTGTACTATGTATCTGTTTGCTTTCGACATGAATATTGCATACAGATAATTGCTTTAATATTAGTGATTATTAATTATAAATCTTATATTTGTCTAATCTAGAGTCAGTAAGGTAAAGTATGGGAGAATTTATAAACGTATTAGTGTCAAAAGGGAAAAGCAATTTGATACCGGAAAAAGACAACCTGTATGGACAGTTTGTCGGTGAATGGGATTTTGAATGGGTTGATAACCAAGGTACAACAGGCGAAAGACATGTTCAGGGAGAGTGGATATTCGCTTGGGTACTGGAAGGGACTGCAATTCAAGATGTGTTTATTTGTCCTTCGCGTAAGGCGCGGATTAAAGATTATCAACCGGATGCAGCTTATGCGACTACGGTACGTATGTATAATCCTAATACAGAAGCATGGGATATTTTATATACGGAATTAGGAGGGGCTACACAACTGGAAGGAAAAAGAGAAGGAAACAGGATTGTTCAGACGGAAATTAATGAGAAGAATATACAGTGGGTTTTTTCGGAAATTACAGCGACCTCATTCCGTTGGCAACGTATGGTAAAGTGTCCGGATGATACTTGGGAAACTGAAGCTGAACTTTTTGCAGTTCGTCGATGATTAAGATTTATATGCATATTATATAAGTTTGAGATATTGCAGTCTAAAATAGACTTGTTGTAGTAGAAGCTCAGAGGTGATTTGACGAGTTTATAAAAAAAGAATGTGTGAATGATAAACAATCTCAGAACCGTTTTCTTGCATTTGGCGGAGAAACTGTATTCAAACTAAATCCTGCCAGCTATACGCAGGAAAAGATGTGGGGCAGGTATATGGAATCTTTGCGTAAGAATCTTTCTGCTTATACTCTTGATGATGCTCCCGAAGATGTTCGGGAACTCTACAAAGATGAATTCATCCAGCTTTATGCTTCAAGTATAAGGTGTTTTTTTAATATGCATCAAATTGGGATTTATATCGGGAAGGAGTAGTTTTGCTCCAAGACTTAATCAAATATGGAGGCAGGTCAGAAGTGGAGAAAGTTATAATCGAGCTGAAAGCTCGTATACCTCGTCATCCAGTCTATATTGCCGTATTTTGTGTTTTGTGAGAAAATAAAAAATCCTGATTGCCGAAATCAGGATTTTACTGTCTTTTTTTCTTCAAGGTGGTGCCACCAGGAATCGAACCTTTTGCTTCGGTTTATTCTAACTCCTTGAGTGACTGCACATTATTACTTTATCTTTTATGAAAGCCATTGAATTAGCATCACACTAAATTCATCGCTTTTCTTGACTAATCTTGTAATCTTTATCTCTTTGACGTTGCAAAGATAAATAAAAGGTTCGATTTCTGCAAACTAATGCATATTTTTTTGCCTGTTTTTTGTCAACGATGCTGTTTATATCTATAGTCTCTGCCTACAGTGTCATTGAAACAGTAATTTGTATCTGATGTAAATAAAGACGTTGTGTTTCCGTATATGCTTTATTAATAATCAAGTGCTTATTAGATTTTTTCTTTATTTCCTATACTTCTTGCATTATTTGTACTCCTATTCTATTACTGATAGCCGTTTCTACGGCATCGTAAATTTCAGTTTTCGTTGTCTCTATTGATACGATAAGTGAATATTTGATAACATTATCAACATTAGCTAATTTCCTTTCTTTCCACCATCCTTGGCCTGGATAAACAATTATCTGCCCACAAGAAGCCAATTCAGCGGCCGTACATTCAATCCAGTCAGATTGTACAGTACCTTGTTCTCTACGTTGTTGTTTGATGGTCCATCTGTTAGTATCATTGTCAGTTTTCTTTTCTCCTTCACTTTTATTTCTTCTGCAAAGAAACTCTTCCATACTCTCGCTTGCACTTTTCAAGTCGAAATGCAGCGTAGCAGATGGATAACGATACTTGTTGCTTCTTCCTGCATATCCAGGAGACGGCTTTACATAATAAGATAGTGTGATTCTTATTTTTACATTTTCTTCTCCCATTTGTTCCAGCACCTCTGTTGGCCAAGGCAAATCATAAAAGTGCAATTGATTATAGGTGTTTGAACCATCTTTTTCCCAATAGGGTATTAACTCATTTTCAAATATAAACGTTGCATATTTTTCATTACTGAATAAGGCCGTCTCTTCATCAGGAACGCCATAGCCGCATAAAGGTATAATATCCTTGATATTACCGATACGTATCATTTCCGGTGTCCATTTGGCAGAATGTACCATCATGCCACGAACAGACAACATGGAAAGAGCTGGTGTTGCTGTTTTTATTTTTGCCGCAAGACGTGTCGCTAATGCTGTAGCCGCACTTGTAGCATGGAACTGTTCCAATGATTCCGCCAAATCTTGGCAGGTAGTAATCAAACTTAAATCAGGATGTGTCGTTGTTTGAAAAACAGGATGATAGGCTATATTACCTCCTTCCATGACTATTTCAGGCTTATTGCAACCATTTCTCCAACTCCACGAACTTCTTGACATGGGTGACAGATTCCCTGGAGCTGCCAGTGCCTTGTAGCTTTCATCTGTTACTATCGTTTTCTCCGTATATGCTCCGACTGTTAATGCGTTCCATGCTTGAGCCGGACTTTGTACAGCATTGGCTTTGCAGGACTCCAGATAATTTGTGGCATCTACTTCAGGGGGCTCAATGTTGCCCGCTGAAACGAGCACCAAGCGGTCACACTTGCCATTATGGTATATGCTTTCATCCAATGACGCAGAACTTGACGTTGACTTTCCGTCATACGATGTACCATCAGTTACAGCCATACATTGTATAGACGCCCCCATAGCCTGAGCCTGATAGATAGCATCTTCAATTACCGCTCCATAGAAATCCGGATCTGTTGTATGACCGTTCTCTACAATCTTCACGGAAGCCAAGTCCTGTTCTATGATTATCGGACCTCCATGTCGATAAGTTATATCTGTCAAATCTCCATAAAGCATAAGTCCGGCCATACCTGTACCATGGTCACTGTGGTCTGTTGTATCCGGCACGCTGATAGCACTTTTCATTCTGTCATTAGGAAGAGCAGGTGCCAGCAGTTTATGGGCATTGTTGACGCCTGAGTCCAACAAGCCTATTCTTGTACTGTCTTTATCAAGCGCAAATTGAATTTCTCCTTCAATCAGTTCACTCCACTCACGACTTTCGCTCCGATTTTTTATAAGTATTGATGGCTGATGATAGGGACGCACTCCTTCTATATAACCGATAGATAGCGGTAATTCACATAACTGTTGTTTGGTTGCTTTTATCATCCAAACATCTACTCCATCAAAATCCAAATGATTTTTACCTGCTTTTAAGATAGCAAGTTTATCCAAGACATCTGATAATTTTACTGTGTCATATTCCTTTGTTTTAGTTATCCACAACTCAAATAAAAAGGCCTTATTATCAGGTAGTTTGTCGAAATCTTCTGTAGATGTATAGAGCGCATGTATATCTGCCGGCTTAATGGCGTTGATAGGTTCAATCAAGCCTGTATTTTTAGGTTTGCCTGTTTTCGTATTATACTTTTCATCGGCATACTCGTCTGCCTTCTTGCTCAGCCAATCTTTTTTCTCATTTTTGATATATACGGTTACATCAACATTTCCGTCACTTTTATCTTCAGAGATTTTCAGAATGGATGCTCCACTACTTTGGGCTAACTTTTGGGGAACCAATTTGGGAGACATGTCAAGGTTTATATACACACCATCCGCAGACGGTAAACCACACTTTTCCCTTTCAGAAAGAGCCGTGATGGCATATTCAACGACTGCATTATAGCTTTCCTTGATAAATGCAGCATGTTCTTGTCTGTTCCTTTCAGGAATAACAGGAGGTGGTACAACCTTTGCTCTTGGCGTGAAAGAACGGGGTTCTGCTATTTGGTTACCTAAGAAAAAATGTTCCTTTTGCATATTATCTCCTTATTCAACTTATTTCACGACAAAGTTGATTCCGTTTGTCAACGACCATCTTTACCAATTCTATATTCATTGGCACATCATTTAACAAAGATTCTTTGAATATATCAGAACATACCATTTTTATCTCTGCATGGCTCATACCTTCAAACAGAGGTGCTGCCATGGAATAATCAAGTTCTTTAGCCGCATATAGATATTCACGCAACAGATGAATACGTTGTCCGGAGTCTGGCAAGCGATATTCAATAACGTCATCAAAACGTCGAAACATCGCTTTGTCTATCGAATCAATGGCATTTGTCGCTGCAATAATGAAACTGTCTGATGAGTCACGTTCCAACAATTGAAGAAATGTGTTGAGTATTCGGCGCTGTTCACCTACTTCATTTTCCATTCCACGCTGAGCACCGATAGCATCGAATTCATCAAAAAGATAGACTGCGGGAACCTCATCTATAAAATCAAAGATACGGCTAAGTTTCTGTCCTGTCTCACCCATGAATTTTGTAACGACTTTCTCTGTCCTCACAATAAATAAAGGAAGATTCAACTCTTTAGCCAATACTCCCGCTGTCATAGTCTTGCCTGTCCCAGGTACGCCATAGAGCAATAATTTGCGGCGGTTGGCAAGTCCATATTTCCTAAGTTCTTCTCTCTTTGTAAATTCTTTGATGACTCTTTCTATCTTTTCTTTCAATGCTTTGTCCGTCACCATATTTTTCAGGCAATCGTATGTCTCGACTTGAAGCAATAAGTCATCCACATCTTTATTACGTGGAATAAGCTTTAAAGCACTAAAAGATGCTTTTCTTTGACTTAAAAGCTCCTGGATGGTTCTTGCTAATACTGCATGACCATTCTTTGCCTCTACAGCAGAAATCTGGAGAGCAACTTTTCTAAATTGCGCATCATCGTTATTCAGATGATTACGTATCAAAGACAATATTTGGTCCGCATTTGCCATCTATAAATCAATAATTATTGATTTGCAAAATTACTATTTTTTCGTCTAATTCCCTAATATATTATCAAATATCACCAATGTCACCAAACTTTTTGAGGAATGTTTATAGTTTGTATAACAGATTTATGATTTAAGGAGTGTATGTAAAACACATAAATAGTAATGGAGATGATAAATCATATGGTAACATGTTTTTATATTAGGTTGCTTGTCGTCTGATGACTTTTGATGCCATCTGATGACACTGTTTTGTCTGTTTCGGGTATAAAGCGGTTCTTTGTCCTATGTGTTAATCGTGAATTAATTCATGAAAAAGATATGTCATGAACATACAAGAAGCAAAGAACATCAGGCTTGTTGATTTTTTAGCCGGATTCGGACATGAACCGGTAATACAGCGTGGGAACAGCGTATGGTACAAATCGCCCTTCAGGACGGAAAAGGAGGCCTCTTTCAAGGTAGACCTCCATAAGGAACTATGGTATGACTTCGGTCTGGGGAAGGGAGGGAATATTATAACATTAGCCAAGGAGATTTATCGGACACAGGATGTAAGCCGTGTGTTACGGTGTATTGAGGATAAAAGGACGGTTTTGAAGCCGGTTACTGTCTCCTGCCCTTTTGAAAAAGCGTATCCCGCCTTTCAGGACTTGAAAATCACTCCTCTTGCCAACCGGATACTGCTTGCCTATCTGGAGGAACGGTGCATTGATACGGAAACGGCCCGAAAAGTATGCAAGGAGGCTCATTTTAATCGGAACGGGAAAAATTATTTTGCCATCGCTTTCCCTAATATTTCCGGAGGGTACGAAATCAGGAACAGGTATTTCAAGGCTTGTATCGCTCCCAAGGACATCACCTGTATCATCAGCTCACCGGAGAGCGGGATTTGCTATATTTTTGAGGGGTTTATGGATTTTCTGTCTTTCAGGCCGGCTTTTCCATCCTTGGAAGAGGGGGATTATATAGTGTTGAATTCTGTCAGTAACTTACAGAAGGCTTTTTCTTTCCTTGCACGATATGACGGCATCTGTTGCTGTCTGGACAATGATACCGCCGGAAAAAATGCGGTGCAGGCATTAAAGGAGAAATACGGAATCCGTATATGTGATCTCTCGCATGAATATTCCGGATATAAGGACCTGAATGAATATCTGTGCGGGAAAAACAATCAGCTCCATATATAATAATAGAAGAATTGAAAAGACTGTCAGATGATATCCCCTTGTTTCCTTCCTGCTGCATGTGGCAGGAAGCAGGGTGATTTTTAATGTGGCGATCCTGTGTTAATAGTAGAATGTGGTCAGATGTGTTTTATGGTCTTTTACGATCTTTACTTCCTGCATCTGTCCGTATATCTCACGCACGGATACCGGACAGTCCATCTTTTCCCATTCTTCCGGGGAAATCCTCATGTCGGAGTGCCTGAAACATAGTATGACCATTTCCAAGGAATCCTCTTCTGCGAATATGAAACCTTCATGGTCATCGATAAATTGCTTGAGTCCATCCTCATCCTTGCAGGATATTTCTCCGGTGTACATATCCCCGACCGGCCGGGTGTTTTTGCGGATATGGATTTTGAACCATTCCCGGCTTTCCAGCTGTTCAGGTGTGCCACATTCCCACAGGGCTATTTTCGTATCGTAGTAAACCTCCCCGTTCTCACATGCCCCGTAATGCCCCCAATGCTTGAAACGGCCGGTGGTCCATGCCTTGAACCTTACATCGCCAGCCTTTACCAACACACACTCACCGCCATGCATATCGCATTTGACACCCTTCTTATCCCGGGACACGAACGGGACACGGGAGAAATTCCGGAGCACAATGTTATCTCCATACACGGCATCTACGAAGAACGGCCGGGAGCGTTCACCGTATCCGGAAATAAAGAACAGGCTGTCACCTGTACGGGGATACCGGTCGGAACGTGTCTTTTCGATGTGTTCCACCATTGCGTTCACTTTCTCTATGTCTTCCCGGACAAGCCCGTGTATCCGGTCATACCAGTAGTTCAGGCGGATGAACGTTTCCTTGCAATACTTGTTTTTTGTTTGAATCATGATCTTTTTTATTTTGTGGTTAAACATGCCCGGCTTTGGTAAAGCCGGTATTTCTTTTCTTATATGCATCCGTTTGTCTTTTACCCTGATTGTGCAAGGCTTGGCGAAAAAATACCGCAGCGAAGCGAGGATGATTTTTTCAGCCAACCGGTCCGAAGGACCGCCTTGCTCGATCAGGGGCAAAAGGCTACCTTTGCAGGTAAGAAACAGAAATGCGGAACACTGCTTGATTCCAAGGTGGAAAACCTTTACCCCGCCAACCTGATATATCCACCCAATAAAATCCGCCAGGGAAAATCTGTTTTTAAAAGATTCCTAGGCCCATTTATCTTACATTGGACTGTATAAGGAAGCACTTGAAGTCCGGATATTTCCCAAACGGACATTACCGGTCATCAAACGCCTCCACCCTGTTTCTTTCCAGCAAAGCAAGGATGTCCTTCTCCTTATATAGTAATTTGCCTCCTATCTTGTAGTAAGGCAGTTTGCCGTTTATCCTGTACTCTGCCAGCGTCCTGCGTGTCAGTTTCAACTGTTCGGCAAGCTCACAATCCGTAATGTAACGTTCTCCGTTCAGAACCGGACGTAATTTCTCCTCCTGCTTGTCCAGCATTTCAGACAGGCTGTCTATGTTCCGGAAAAAACGAATGATTTCCGGGGTTTCTTTGGTCAACAGGGATTGAATCATAGCACTTCTAAAGGGTTATACGGTGAATATTGTTTTCCATAAAACGGATAATATCCTGACGTTTGTAATACACCTTACGGTCTATATAACTGTAAGGGATGGCCCTGCTTCTGCGAAGCTGTAACATCTTTCCGGGAGAGACATCCATGAGCATGCAAGCCTCCTGGTTGTCAATCCAGTCGTCCATACCGGATATGCCATTTCCGCATGTTTCACACATTTTTCTTGCAACGGCTTCCAGAGCCTCATTCATTTCCATGAATGTTTTAGCCTCGATACATACAAACTCCATAAACTGTACTTTTTTTGTCGGATACGAAAATATGGAAGGGGATACTCACCTCCAAAAGGATGTCGTCAAATGACATCAGATGTCATTAAACGTCATATGTAACAGAGGGCTGCAGAATCAAACTTCAGGAAAATGCTCCGAAATAAATATTATCATCAATTATATATGTTGAATACTTTGTGTGGAAGCGTCATCAATTTACCCGGTTTTAAGAACATAGGCGGGATATTACCTGTAAATTGTAAAGTTTACATTCGGACTTTACAGTTTTACACTTCAAAATTTTACACTTACCATTCACCGATAAAAATCATAAAATGTTATTTGTTTGATTCTTAATAGAATACAATCTATAATTAAGTTAAGACCGGCATTCCGGCATAGATTTTTCACTAAAGATGGCATATACTCTCGAAAGTGCGCACAAGAAAGGGTATTTCAGTAATAACCTTTAAAAGACAGGAGAGATACGCCATGATGTATATAGACAATGAAGTGCTTGAGAAAATGATAATGACCATAGTGGAAGGTTTTGACCGCATAGAGAAGAAACTGGACAGGATGGGGCGTGTGAAGGATTTCATGAACGGGGACGAGCTTTTGGACAACTATGACATAGCCAGGCTGCTCAACGTGTCGTTGCGGACAGTCGCCCGCTACCGGGAAAAAGGGCTGATCCGCTATTACCAGACGGACGATAACGGAAAGAACTTCTACAGAAGCTCGGAAATACAGGAATTCTTGCTGAAACGCGGAAAGAAAAAATGAGCGTGGGAGTATCAATATGCGGAAGTTATGCTAACTTTGTTTCATAAACAGTTGTTATGAAGACAAATACCAATTCTAGATATGCCGTCGCAGTCCTTATTGACGGGGATAACGCCTCCTTTGAGAAGATGGAGGATATAATGGGCTTTGTTTCCCGTTATGGGGATGCCGTCGTGAGACGAATTTATGGAGACTGGACGAGGAAAGCGCTTTCCGCGTGGAAGGGAACTGCCCGGGAGCATGGATTCAGGCTCATACAGGCTTCCTCCCATGCTCCCGGAAAGAACACGACCGATATTGCACTGGTCATAGACGCGATGGACATTCTTCGTGACAGTCGGGCAGACTGTTTCTGTCTGGTAGCCAGTGACGGTGACTACAGCCTGCTTGCCCAACGGATACGGGAAGCCGGATTGAAGGTGCTGGGATATGGGGAGGATAAGACTCCCGTATCACTGGTACGGTCCTGTTCCGTGTTCCTGTATGCCGACCGGAAGGAAAACAAGGTTTCGGACAATACTCCCGAATTTTTTATCCAAAGGGACATGGAGTATTTCGACAAGGCTTTCCGGCAGGCGGCTGACGGCAAAGAGGAGGTTTCCCTTTCACTGATCGGCGGCGCATTAAAAAAAATGATGCCCAAATTCAAGGTCAGGAGATATGGATGCAAGACATTGGGCAAACTCTATGAAAGGCTGGACCGGTACGAGCTGGTCATGACGGAAAAGGGAGTGGCAAGTGCCGTGCGGCTGAAAGGCTGAACCGCACGGCGGGAACAATCAGGAACCGTCAGTTTTCTTTTATGCATCCTTGCCATGCATGAAAGAAAACTGACGGTTGTTGTCTATACCGGAATGGGATTAATCCGTAGGGTATCGAGATTGAGATAAGCTCCCCGGTAGAATGTCCTTCCTTCCCTGAGCATACGCCACAGGATGTCGCAGCCGGTTTGTGCCAGTATGGAATTGATGAAAAGGTCCTGCTTCTGCAAGGCTTCCGCCAGCGAGCAGCTCGGCCCCGAATCCTTTTCCTTGATGGTGGAGTAGCGTACCTCTTCGGTAATGACATTCATGCGGGGAATGGGCAGGTATTCGTTGGAGACGGGCTGGAGAATCTTGCCACGGATGTTCCCTATCAGGACCTGTCCGGTGGTCCGGGCATTGCCGAAGTCCATCCAGTATATGGGTGACCGCTCGTTGTTGGAAGTGTGTTCCCGGTGTTTCTTCAGGAACCGCCAGAGGTTCATCCGGGAGCGGATGTTGTCGGTGCAGGTAACGATGATGTTCGCCAGGGCGGGCTCTTCCCGGTCTGCGGAGGCTTTCAGCGGATAACGCTGCCCCTTTGCCTCCCACGAGAAGCCGAAAAAACGGTTGATGCGGGTCACAAGTGCCGCAGCCTTGTTCAATCCGAGTTCCGATCCGCTGAACAGCTGGCGTCCGATGTTCGCTTCCGTGACGGTATCGGGGTCGAAGACCGTCACGTGCAGTCCCGGATGTCCTAGCGCCTGTAATGCCACGCTCATCCGCGCCAGGCCGGTGGCCACCTGTGAGCCTGTTCCGCCCGCACCGACTACGAAGACGGTCACGGGATGGTAGGGATTGAGCAGGTACCTGTCTGTATAATGAATCTTTTTCATGCCAGTAAGTCTTTAAGTTGTTTGTTCATGGGTTTCAGTTCGTTCTCGTCAAACGGATTGGCGCGTGCCTTTTCCGTTACCGAGACCAGGTTGCTTCCGGTCGGGTTTCTGTTTCCTCCCAGATGGGAGAACTCGCTGAGCCAGAAACGTTTTTCCCAATACTCGAGGAGTTTTGAGAAAGTCATGTCTTCCGGGGGAGTCAACGTGGCATTTCCCAGACAGACACTGCTGCCCGTGACATTGAAGAAAGGGGCGAGGAAAAGCGGGCTGTTTTCCACCGGTTTTTCCCCCTTGTAGGAGAAAATGTCCAGCCTGTCACCGGAAACCATGTAGATCACGCCGGGCACATGGAATATCCCGTCAGGAATATTCAGGCTTCCGGCAAAGAACATCCGCCGTTTTCCCGGAGGATTGTACCAGATATACCTCTCGTGCCCCTTACGGGTATCACACCACAGCATGTTGGCGGGGATTTTCCCGTGCGGCACGTTCCGCCTGTCATCCGTATAGGATTCCACCAGGGAGTCCATGAACTCATAGGTGACAGGCATGGCAGCCTCCATCCTGCCCCTGTCATTGATGGGATGCAGTTCGAGGTAATGCATTCCGTTCCCATAGCGGTTCTCACGGTATTCATACGCGATCAGTGCCGCCTTGGGCACCATCACCTGTTGCAATTTATTGGTCAGTTCATTCATATCGTTCATTTTAGAAGTTGTCAGCTATATGTTTTGTAAAACGTGCCAGCCATTTTGAAAGCTTTTCCGGGTAGTCGCCCATTTGGAAGAGACAGTCCGTTTCCGGTGTCAGGAACCTGTATGTGACCGGGGTAAGGGCATAAGTCTCCTGGTAGTCCGAGTTCATGAACCCTTCCATACATTCAGCCAGCGTGTCACGGGTAGAGTAGACCAGCATGACCTGGCTTTCCATTCCCACCGGGTAAAAATCACGCTCCTCCTCATACGCCCAATCGTACAGGTAATCTGTGAGGTTCGGGCTTTCCGGGGTGATCAGTGCCATACCCTCCCTTATCAATTCCAGCAGTTTTTGTTCCTTCCCCTTTTTTGTCCGGTAATTCCGTACAGCCTCTTCCAGAGAGTTGCAGAACGGTTTTTCCGACATCCGTTTGAGCGCTTTCGCCCGTTTTCCTGACTGATAGGAATCCGCCAGCCGCCTGTTCGCCCTGATTTCTTTCGGGGAAGCGTCGGAATCCCGGTTTTCCCAGTCTTCCAGTTCCTCTATGGCGAAGTCATAGCAAAACGCCTCGGTGACATTGCAGACTCCGTGATGCCGGACGAATTGCCGGATGAACTCCCTGACAATGTTCCTCAATGGTACGGGAAGCCGTTCCGTAAAGTCGATGGGAATCCAGAACAGCTCGGGTTCCGGCCAGTCGTGATGGCGGAACAGACAGAAATGGAGCCTTCCTTCTTTCTCTTCCAGATTGACACATTCCGGCACGCTCTCGTCCATCGCCTTGTACAGTTCGGTGATTTTCAGACGGGGGCTGCCCCCTTTCCTGTATCGGAAAGGGAGCTTTATACCCATAAGTCCGGCATAGTTCGATGCCGATTGGTAGAGATAGTCAAAATTCTCCGGTGTCGTGAGATTGACCGGGGAACCGTCATATCCGTCTTTATGCCAGAAATCCGGTGCGAGGGGAGGAATTTTATCTGTCAGAAAATCATGACGCTTCCCGGTGGCGGCAGTATCCTCCTTTTTTGTCCCGTTGTTCCTCTTCGGATGTCTGACGGGCCGGCTAAACAGATAATGAGTCCTGCCAGATTCTCCTTGGCTGATTCTGAGAGCTGTCTGCATGGTTTGTCCTCCTTTTTCTTTCTCTTGTCCATACGATTACCCTTTCACTCCGATGGTTGTCTTGAAGCGGTAGACCGCCTTGTCCTCCTCCCATTCCGGTCCGTGAACGGTCGCCGTTGTCAGTTCGGGATAGGTCATGGAGTAGAAGTCCATCACCTCGTTTACGGACAGTTCGTTGTTCGGGTCGCTCAATACCAGTTCCTTAGAGTCCTTCTTGAATTTGAAGACTCTCTGCAATCCTTTGATTTCAAGTGCCATAATTTCTCTTCTTTTATAAGGTTTAACAATATACCATGTCCATTTGTGCCATGTCCGTCATGCGGCATTCCTTCGGGAAGTCCGGATATTCCGCGTACGGGTCTTCCCTGAGCAGTTCCCGGTCATCCTCGCAGTCCTTGTCGAAGTTGTACATTGCAGCCTCTTGCGGTTGCCGGAGGTATTCACGCTCCTCATGAGTTCTTGCGGCCTCCTGTACCGGTGCATACCGTGGCTGTGGCGGAGCCGGTTGCATCCATTGCTTTCCGTCCATCCGTGCCTGTGGTATCTGTACCGGTTGATGGAATTGGATTTCTTGCGGTTGTGGAACTGCCTGTTGCGGGACCGGTTGCGCTTGTGGTGCGACCGCAGTATATTGTACGGGTTGTGTTTGCGGCTGTCCGGCAAATGGTGTTTGCTGTCCTGAATGTGCAGCCGGCCGGGGCGGTTGCTGTTGTGAAACGGGTTGCGGAATCGGAGCCGGCTGCTCGGGCAAAAACATCGGGATTTGCTCTCCGCTTCGGTATTGCGATGCCGGGGCTGCCGCCGGTTGCGATGCCGTCTGTTGTGGAGCCGGCTGCGGCTTGGACATTGGCGGTTGTTCCATGCCGAACAGGCTTCCCTCCGATGCCTTTTTCTGTACCTCCGCCATCTTCACGTCAATTTCCTTCTGTTTGTCCGGAAGTGCCAGTATCTTTGCCTGCTTGAGCCATGTCAACGCTTCGGAATAGCGTTTGCCGGTCATGGCATCCTCCGCCTTCTTAAGCAGTTTTTCCATCTTTTCCCGTTTCTCGCGGACCTCTTTGGACTCTTTCTCCGCCGCTGACCTAGCGGCTTTGCTTTGTGAGGCTGCCTGTTCCGCCTGCTTCTCGAACGCTTCCAGGTTGGTAAGGATGCCCTGCGCTTTCTGTACAGGTGTGCCGACGGCCTGCAGGAAGCCCGCATCCAGCTCTTCCGGCGTGCCGTTCAGGATGAGCGGGATAATGCGTTCCCCGTCCTTTACCCCCGACCGTCTGGGAACAACGGCCACCGTCAGGTTGTTGTTTACTCGTCTGATGTTGATACTCAGGTCTGTGCCTGCCGTGATCATTTGGTTGATTGCCTGAAAAAACATAATGGTAAAATTTTAAATGTTATACATAGGTTTCCTTGAAAAAATCCTTCAGGATTCTCTGCCTGTCCGGATTCGAGGCGATGCCCCTCAACGGTTCCAGATAGTAGCCGATACGTTTCGGCCCGTCTGTCGTATCGGGAATCCGTTTTTTTACAGGTCTCACACGGCTTGTGGCGGGCCATGCGGCCGGCATGACCGGAGCCGGCGGGGTGAATGTAGCGGTTCTCATGTCTTTATGCTTTAAGGATTATACAAGCATGCCCATGACGGTCAGGGCGATAATTATTTTTACAATGAGGGTGAACGTCCTGAAAAGGAGGCTGATGAGCGTTCCCGACAAAAGGAACAGGACGATCAGGTACATGGGAATGATTCCCTTGCTGTAGAGCAGGCATATTCCCGTAAGCAGGACCAGTGAGACCGTCTGCTTGCAGATGTTTTCGATGAGTTGCAGTTTCATGTCTTTAAATTTTTAAGAATGAATAATCCCATCGGGATATGTTTTCCCGATTTTATAGGCCTCCGGCCCTTGGATTGCCTTTTTGCGCAAGGCTTGGCAAAAGAAAATACCGCAGCGAAGCGAGGATGATTTTCTTTTGACCAACCAAGCCCCCAAAGGGGGCCGCCTTGCGGCAAAAACGAGGCAATCCAAGACCTTTGCCGCTTAAAATCGGAAAAACGTATCTTGCACATATAAAAAAGGAAGTACAGACAGACGCCTGCACTTCCCTTGTCTTGTTGGCTTTGACATTTGTTTATATGGTTCCCTGTGGCCGCTTTTCCACCGGATGGTTCCGGAATATCTCGCCTGTCACCTCATTTACCGTTTCCAGCACGCCGTCCAGGAACTCCTCCTGTGAGAGTTCCCCCCGTTCTATCCGTGCCAGTTCAGTTTCCCAGCCCGAAGTGAGGGAGGCGTCGGCCACCTTCATACCGCGTACCGTCTCATACAGGAGAAGCCCTTTAGGGGTCGGGACGACATATTTACCCGAATAACGGATGTATTTACGTTCCAACAGCGTGCGGAGGATATTCGTGCGGGTGGAGACGGTGCCCAGTCCGGCCTTGTCCATGTAGTCCACCAGTTCCTCGTCCGTATAAGGGGAGACCGGTAACGATTTCTTATGTATAAGGCTGCACCCTGCCACCGGCAGTATCTCTTCCTGAAAAAATTCCGGCATCACCTGGTAAGGCATACAGCCTTTTGCGACAATATGTTCCCTCTCAAAGATTCCGAGCCATCCTTTTTCCAGGATGCGGTATGTACGGATGCGGAATTTACGTGCGGCACACACCGCATCGACGGTTGTGTATTCCACCTTGCAGGGCGGCATGAACGTTTCAAGCACCCTGCCGACAATGAGCGTGTAAACCAGCATTTCCTCCCGGCCCAATTTACCGGGCTGTATGCCTGTGATGATGATGGCATGATGCTCTATGGTGTCTTGTGCCCCAATGCTGTCCTGCGGCGCGGCAAGGTCAACCATACCGGCATATCGTCGGAACTCCTTGCGGGAGAGCATCTTCTCCATGACAGGCGGCAACGTGTCATATACATCCTTTGGCAACAGGCGACTGGAGGTGCGCGGATAGGAAATCAGCCTCTTCTCGTACAGGCTCTGTGCAATCTCCTGCACCTGTATGGCCGTCAGGCCGTGGTAACGGTTCACGTCTTTCTGTAGTTCGGCCAGGTTGTAAAGTGCCGGTGCCCCGATTTCCTCCGTCCGTTTCCCTACCGCTGTGATGCGGGCGTTCTTTGCCGCCTTGCAATCCTCGTACAATGCCAGTGCCTCCCGGCGGGCCACAAGGTCGTCCACGTGGCGCATCTTTAGGATACGGTCATTCTTGCACAGGCTGATGAATACGGGCCAGCTGTCAGCCGGCATGTGGTTCTCCCTCTCCCGGTACCGTCTGCATATCTCCGCCAGTACGGGGGTCTGTACCCTGCCCAGCGAATTGTTCCCGAAGCCTACCGCCTTGCAGATGGCATGGCTTGAATTGACCCCCAGGAGCCAGTCCGCCCGGTTACGGCTGTCCGCCGCCAGGAACAGGTTGTCGAACCGGTCACATGGAAGGAGGTTCGCCATACCTTCCGTGATGGCCTCGTCCGTCAGAGACGAGATCCAGAGGCGGAGGCAGGGTTGTTTGCATCCCAGAAAACCGTAAAGATGGCGGAACAGCATCTCTCCCTCCCGGGAGGCATCGGTTGCCGCGATGATGGTGTCGCATGCGTTGAGCATCTTGGCTATCACTTTCAACTGGAGCACCGCATTGATGTCGGGATGCCACCCGGTATCCGTCTTCACGTGCCTTACTGTCAGGAGGGAAGGCGGCAGCAGGGGAAAGTCCTTCCACTCCACATGGGCTGTTCCTGAATCCTTCGGCATTGCCAGGGAGAGCATGTTGCCGTATGTCCATGTCACCATGTAGCCGTTCCCGGTCATATAACCGTTCTCTTTTCTGCCGGCTCCCAACACTCTTGCTATCTCTCTGCCCACGTTGGGCCTGTCAGTCACTATTGCGATCATATTCTTTTTCTTTTTGATGGGGGCTGTCTAAAAAGTATTTTTGACCCTCTTTTATTCGAATACCTATCTGAGATTGATTTCAAATATTCAATTCTCAAGAACGAATGAGTGACTTTTTAGACAACCCAACAGGTTAAACTTATTTTATTTTTTTGTTATTTCTTTGGAGATTCCTCCTGACGGATGCCATTGATTTCCATGATTGGCCTGTTGTTGTCACCGGGTACCAGTTTGAATGTGGCATCCATGGTCAGGCTGATTACCGGGGTACAGAGTTTCAACGGGATGATTTCTGATTCCTTGCCTTGCAACAACAGGTCAAGGTTGCCGTCCGCTTCCAGTTGCTCCTTGCTGATACCCACGGCCTTCAGACCGGGCCAATCAATATCTTTTACATTATAATTATAAGGGATGTTCCGATTCGTATTCATACGGTTTGGGGATTTGATGTTTGTAAAACTCATTTTGTCTCTCTCCGATCGGGGTTATACCGCTTGTTTTGCGCCCTTCTTTTGTTCCTGCTGCTGACCTTGGGCGGTATCCGCCTGTGCCGCACGACGGGAAGTATCCCTGCGAATATCAGGGTTCTCTTGGAAATACTGCAACTGCCCGGAATAAGGGTTTACTTTCAGGTAGGAGCTGAACGTTTGCCCGTTGTTTTTCAGCCCTTCGACCAGGAGGGTTTTCCCGTCCTGGAGGTTCGCCTTTTCCTGCGCCGTGAACACATGGCCGTAAACCTCCGCCGGGATACGTGGCGCCTGCTGCTCGTTGAACCCGTCCGGCGTGCGCGAGTACATCGTCCTGCCGGTATTCATGTCCAGCTTGACAAACGCGGAGAATTCCTCTCCCTTACGGTTGATCATGTTTTCCAGATAGACGGCCTGCCCCTTGCGCAGGACCTCCTTGTCCTCGGCTGTCAGCTGCACGTTGCAGATTTCCTTTGGAATATAGATTTCTCCGGTCTCCGGATTATGGCGGGTGTAATTCGGCCGTCCTGTCATCTGGTCTATCGTGACAAATGCGGAGAAAGCCCCGTCCCTGTTCTTGAATTTCATGTCCTCGACCAGGATGGTATGTCCCTCGCTGAGCATCTTTATCTGGGTAGGCGAGAGTGGTACGCCCCCGATGGACTTCTCGTTGAATACCTGGTTCTTCGGGAAGATGAACTCCAGCCCCCTGCGCTCGGCGCTGTATTGGAGCGTGGCGTCAAACTCCTTCCCCGCCTTGGAGGTCATCCCCTCCACCTTGACGGGTTGTCCCTCCTTCAGCAGTCTGATCTCCTCGTCCGTAAGTCTTACCCCGCTCACTTCCTGCGGGATGTAGACATGCTCCTGCCGGACGGCGACCAGCTCGTTGGTGTTCTTGTCGATGGAGATCAGGCAGGGGGTGTACTCGCTGCCACGCAGGTTGAGTTCCACCACACGCCCCATGTTGCCGGTCTCACGCAGGTTCTTCTTGTCCTCCTCGTTAAAGTTGAACCCGAAATAAGGACGTTCCAACTGCGGTTCCTTGCGTATGCCGTGAATGGCCAGTCCCACCTGTCCATCCTGTTGCGGGATGAGTGAGAGCCTCGCGTCCAGTTTGGCTGTCAGCAAACCGGAAAGATGGATTGTCAGGGGCACCAGCTTATTGGTCTTGTAGCCCTTCAGCATGGAATCAAGGAGTCCCTGCTGTTCCAGCGAAGCCTTTGAGATTCCGACCTTTTCCAACTCCTCCCAGTTGACCATGTTCTCATTATACCGGTAATGCGGTCCTTGCGACTCCTGCGCTGCCTGTTGAGCCTGGGGCTGCTGCTGTTGCTGTGCCGCTTGCTGTACCTCGCTCTGTTGCAGGGGTTCCTGCGGTTGTGTCTCTTTGTCTGCCATAGCTGTTTTTTCTTTTTGGTTTACACTTTGTTCCTTCTTGTTTTCTCTCGGACGGATCTCGTAGCGTTTGAGGAACTCCTTCACTGCGTCCGTCTTTTTCCCTTCCGCCAGGTCTTTGATCGCCTGCTTGTTCACCTTGTAGTCGTGGAAGGTCATGCGGAGCAGGCGGAAATGGGTAGGTTCTTTGAGCTGGCTCCAGAAATTCTTGATGAAGTTTTCGAGTATGCTCGAGTTCTTGTCGAATTTCAGGAATGAGTTCTCATTCTTCTCGTCCGCCGGAACCGTCTTGACCTTCCCGTCCTTGTCGATCTCGCTGACCACCTGTACACCGGCTTTCGGGTCGCTCTTGTTATGAACCATCATCAGCTCGGTGATCTGTTCCACCAAAGGGGCGTCGTTCGCAGCCTTCGGTTTCCGGGTCCGTCTAGGCTTCCCGTTCGGGCTCTTTTCTTGTGTCATACCTTTTCTTTTTGGGGTTAATAAATTGCTTTGACACTTCAAAAATATGGGCTAAATCCGAATAAAACACTGATTTTCAAAAAGGTGTCATCAGATGTCATCAGATGTCGTCAAATGTCCGAAAGACTGGTTTTCCGTGAGAGAAACATGCCGTGAAAACAAGGATATGGCATGCAGAGGAAGGGCGAAGAAGCCGGCACGGGCGCGAAGGGAGGATTATGCAGAGCAGAGGGAGCTGAAGTCCCTGTCTTCTCATGGGGCGGCGTTTTTTTCATAAGACATTGCCAGGTCTGCCCATATATCCCGTACTTCCTGCCGGATTTATGGAGATATAAAGGAGGCCCTCCTTTTTTCATCAATGACACGGTCATGCGTCGCGTCGGTCGCAGTGAGTCCCTATAATCTTTCCCGAAATCAAAACCATTGTCCGGGCGTTTGTTTCCATGTGTATTTTCCGCGACTTGTCGCAAGGAAAATACTCATGGAAAGCGAAGCCGGAACGCCCGTGACAATACGGTTTTGATTTATCTTTGATTATAGGGAACTCGCTGGTATCCGCCTGTTTTTCACGAATTTCCCAGAAAACATATACTGTCTTGTTGTTTATACGATATAAATATTTCTGGACTTGTTCCACGGAAAAACCGTCGCTTTTCATTTTCGGACTTTGATTCTTTACGAGGCTATTCGGACTGTCTTTCAAGAAGATTTACAGAGTTTGGCATCGGCATCAGGTGATATTCGGTGTTTCAAGCGGAGAAGCGGAATCTAAGACTAAATATTTTCTTCCTTCAACAATATAGCCCACGGGTTGTATCTATGTACCTATTATTCATCATAAAACAGACTATATATGGCTACCATTAAATTAAAATTCCGTCCATCGACGGTACAGGGTAAGGCCGGTACGCTCTGTTACCAGCTTTGCCACCGTCAGGAGAACAGGCAGATTACCACCGACATGAGGATATTTCCCGAGTGGTGGAATGAGACGAAACGTGAGCTTGTCGCTGTCCCCGGCAATGAGAGGATCCTGACCGCCTACCGGAAACGGGCGGAAAAGGAGATGCGGGACATCCGTGAGATTATCCGCGAGCTGGACTGTAGCGGAGAAACATACACCTTGTCGGAAATACTCAACCGCTATCGCTCCCTGCCTTCCGAGCCCGGTTTCCTATACTACATGAAAAAAGAGATGGAAGCGCTTTGGGAGAACGGCCAATACGGCACCTCTCGTAATTACCAGCGTGCACTGAACAGCTTTTTCGCTTTCCTGGACGGTGACGACATTCCTTTTTCGTCGTTGGATTCCGCCCTAGCATGTCGGTATGAGGTATGGTTGTGGCAACAAAAGGTAGCGAGAAACAGCAGCTCGTTCTATATGCGGATTCTGCGTGCCGTCTATAACAAGGCCGTAAAGCAAGGTCTTGCGGTGCAGACTTTCCCGTTTCGTGAGGTTTATACAGGAGTGGCTCGCACATCGAAGCGTGCCGTGGATGAGGAAACCATCCTGAAACTTCAAAGGATTGACCTCTCGGATTCACCGGCTTTGGCACTTTCCAGGGACATGTTCGTGTTCAGCTATTGTGCCCGTGGCATGGCGTTTGTGGACATGGCATATCTGAAAAAAGAGAATGTGAACAGCGTGCGAATTACCTATTGTCGCCATAAGACAGGCCAATACTTAACATTACATATCGAACCGTGTATGGCGGCGATACTGGAACGATATGGGCAGGTTTGTCCGGAAAGTCCATATCTTTTCCCCATCCTTACCGATGAACAGCCGGATCAGGCTTACCGTCAATATCGAACCGGATTGAACTACCATAACCGAAAATTGAAACGGTTAGGCAAATTGCTTGGCGAACCATTACCTTTGTCCTCATATACGCCTCGCCACAGCTGGGCTACCGCCGCACGCAACCACGACGTACCGATTGCCGTCATCAGTGCGGGGATGGGACACAGCAGCGAAAGGACTACGCTTATTTACTTGGATTCTTTAGACAATGCTGTGATAGATAATGCGAACGAGAAGATTTTGAAGGGTTTGAACGATACCATTTCTATGTAAGAGAGGGTAAAAATACACTGCAAAGGTAATGATTCTCAGTAAAACTGAAAAGTAAAATAAACGTTTTTATTTCCTTATTTTACCCCCCCCCCCCATTTATAAATTACTGATTATTAATAGTTTATATTGACAATTTAATACGAATCAAAATAGTACCGTAATAAGAATATAAAATAAAAGGAGAACGTTGCATTTTCCATCCGAACGTATTTTCGAGTCTAAAACCGAGCAAACCGAGCAAAAATGTACTTTTATAGCAATGTATATGGCTGATTATCAGCAAAAACAACATTCGTACCCTCTCTTACATAGAAACGGTACGAATACGGGGTTACGGTATCCGCTCACTGTAGTCAGGAGCGGCCCGCATTCCGGAGGTCCTATGAAGGAAAAAACCGGATTAACCTTGATTGCTGTATTTTCCTTATTTGAAAAAGCGGAAGGTGCAGGAATGGAAACTATATCCTTTTTATCAACCCGGTAACATTACTTTTCGTTGAACATAGAAACACACACACACGAACATTGGTTCGCCTTAAAAGTATTTTATAACAAAGTTTTCGAGATTGAGGATATATTGAAAAAAGACAAGATCGAGACTTACATTCCTTGTGAGGAAACCTTGATGGAACGTAACGGCATAAAGAAGAAACTCCGTCGTCCGGTCATTAATTCGCTTATGTTCTTCCGTTCAACCGTTTGTCGTGCTTTGGAAGTACAGCGACAATTCACCAATAAGGTAATCCTATATACAAGACAGGAGGGATTGAAAAGACTTCCCCTTGCCATTCCTGATCGGGAAATGAACATTTTCATGCTGGTCACCTCGTCCGGCGAGCAGGGAATGGAATATTTCGGGGAGGACAATTCCAAGTTTCACCAGGGAGAACGTGTACGGGTCATTGACGGAAAGTTCAAGGGAGCGGAAGGGGTTATCTGTCGGATTAAGAAGAATCGCCGTTTGGTGGTCACCGTCCAAGGCGTATGTGCCGTGGCTACTTCCTATATTCCACAAGCCTTTCTACAACGGATAGGGCAAGATTAAGAAAATCATCAAAAGAATCATATAGTGGACATACTTCATCTTATCGAATTTGCCTTCACGGTTTTAACCGGCTGGACATTGGGTGCGATGGTCCTGCCCCGCATCTCGTTGGTCTCGTTCCGCCGCCGCCTGTTCGACTCAGTGGACGGGCGCAAGCTGCACACCGCCCATATACCCCGGCTGGGGGGAATCGCCTTCTTCCCGTGCATCACTATCACGGTGTCACTCGTCATTATCGGGCATAACCAGTGGATGGGCAGCAATATGCTTGACGTGGATCTGACCAACCGTCTGCTTTCCGTATTCTGCGGCCTGTTCCTGCTCTATCTTACGGGGATGATGGACGACCTTATCGGTGTACGTTACCGCTCCAAGTTTCTGATACAAATACTTTGCGGCATCCTGTTGGTGGCTTCGGGACTCTGCTTCGACAACCTGTACGGACTTTTCGGCATCGAAGCCATGCCTTATTATATAGGCGCTCCGTTCACCGTGTTCATCATCGTCTATATCCTGAACGCCATCAACCTGATAGACGGCATCGACGGGCTTGCCTCCGGGCTGAGTATCATCGCCTTCTTCGCGTTCGGGTGCATGTTCATCCGTCTGCAATGGTGGATGTATGCCTTTATTTGCCTGGCCACCATCGGCGTGCTGCTACCGTTCTTCTACTACAACGTCTATGGCAATGTCCACCGTGGGCGCAAGATATTCATGGGAGACACCGGATCACTCACTATCGGGATGCTGCTTGCCGTGATGGCTATCCGCCTGAGCATGTCCGACCCGTTGAAGGAAAGCACCTTTCCCGGTGCCGTCGTGATCGCATTCTCGTTCCTGATAGTTCCGATGCTGGATGTGGTACGTGTGGTGCTGCACCGTTGGCGCGAGCGCAAGCCCCTTTTCCTGCCGGACAGGAATCATATCCATCACAAGTTCATCGCTCTGGGGCTGTCCCAACGACAGGCGATGGCCTGCATCATTGGCATCGCTCTCTCCTTTGCCGTGGTGAACGTTTTCCTGATCCATTGCTTGTCCACCACGATCCTTTTCCTGCTGGACGTGGCGGTATGGACGGTGTTGCATTGTTACATCACGGTGAGGATCAACCGAAAGAATAAATTAGAAAAAAAACTGTACAGAAAATAAAATATGAAAAATCGATTTTTGACACTTCTCCTGGGGTTGGTGTTGCTGGCGTCTTGCAATACCTCCAAGGAGATTCTCTACTTTCAAGACATTGCGGTGAACCAGCCCGAAGCCATTGTGGGCGCAAGAGACATCACCGTGCAGCCCAAGGACCAGATTTCCATCATGGTATCCAGTAAAGACCCGCAGTTGGCGGCGTTATTCAACCTGACACGTGTCCAGTACCGTGCCGGAGCCACGGACTTGCGTGGTGGCAGCAATAATGGTGAAATATCCGGTTACACATTGGATGACAAGGGGAATATCGACTTTCCCGTCATAGGGTCGCTCCATATTGCCGGTATGACCAAGAGCCAGATTGCCGCCCTTATCAAGAAACGGTTGGTGGACGAGGACCTGGTGAAAGACCCGGTTGTGACCGTGGAGTTTATGAACCTCTATTTTTCAGTCTTGGGCGAAGTAAAAACTCCCGGCAAATACAGTATCACCAAAGACCAGATATCTTTGTTGGAAGCCATCAGTATGGCGGGCGACCTTACCATTTATGGCAAACGCGATGCCATATTCGTCATTCGCGAGGAGAACGGTGAACGTGTCACCCACTGGGTGGATATCCGAAGCAAGGATATTTTCTCCTCCCCGGTCTATTACCTGAAACAGAACGATGTGGTGTATGTGCAACCTAATAAGGTCCGTGCCGGACAGTCCACCATCAATGAGAACAGCGTGAAATCTGTGGGACTGTGGATCAGTATTGCCTCGTTCCTCACCTCGTTAGGTGTGCTGCTGTTTAAATAACTGGATGAACAGAATATTTTACATATTATGATAGAAAAGAAAACTGCCGTTGGAAAACCTGCCGATGATTTTATACGAATACAAGATTTGTGGGGAATGTTCGTACCAAGATGGCACTGGTTTGCCCTCTCCCTGTTTGCCGCTCTTGCCATAGCGGCTTTTTATCTGTTGAGTACCCCGAATATCTATACACGTACCGCTGCCATCTTGGTTAAGGACGATACCAAGAGCGGTTCGTCCACTACAATGAGCGAGTTCTCCGACCTGGGTATCTTCAAGTCGAATACCAACATCAATAACGAACTGCTCACCTTGAAATCCCCCACGTTGATGACTGAGGTGGTGCGGCGGTTGGGGCTGAATGAGACCTATACCGTCCGCAAGGGACTGAAGGATGTGGGATTGTACAAAAGCAACCCTGTAGCAGTCTCCTACCGCCACCAGGATGAAACGCCTGTCAGCTTCAAGATAGACTTCTCGTCCAAAGAAGAATTTACCATATCCGATGTAATGATTAACGGTGAGGAATTAGAGACGGAATTCTCCGGTAAAATGGGCGATTCCATTCGCATGGAAGTAGGTACATTCGTAATCAATCCGACCAAATACTGGAATGATTCATTCGTTGGGACTTCCATCCGCTATAATAAAGGTAGTGTACGTGCCGTAACCGACTATTACGCCACCGCTTTGCGTGCGGATTTGGGTAACGAGGATGCCACTATCATCAATCTCAGCATTGATGACGTATCCATCCCAAAGGCGGAAGATATCCTGAATACGTTGATCGAGGTATATAATGAGAAGTGGATCCAGGACAAGAACCAGATTGCCGTCAGTACCTCGCAGTTCATCGGTGACCGTTTGAGCGTGATTGAAAGTGAACTGGGCAATGTGGACGAGAACATCGCCGGTTACAAGAGCGAGCACCTGCTGCCGGACGTGCAGGCGGCATCCAGTCTTTACCTGTCCCAGTCCGCCGAGAACAAGAAGGAGTTGCTGGCACTCAACAGCCAGCTATCCACCGCGCAGTATATCCGCAGAGAGTTGAACAACAAGGAACTCAGCCAGTTGTTGCCCACCAATTCCGGCATAGCCAATGTCAATATCGAGAGCCAGATCGGTGAATACAACACGATGGTGCTCGACCGCAACCGCCTGATCGCCAACAGCAGCGAAAAGAACCCCCTGGCAAAGGACATGGCCAACTCGCTGCAAAGCATGCAGCGCACCATCATTCAGTCGGTGGACAATCTGATCGTGTCGCTCAATACCCAGATACGCAGCATACGCCAGCAGGAAGCCGCGACCACCAGCCAGCTGGCCTCCAACCCGAACCAGGCGAAATACCTGCTTTCCGTGGAACGCCAGCAGAAGGTGAAGGAGGAACTGTATCTTTACTTGCTTCAGAAACGTGAGGAGAACGAGCTTTCCCAGGCTTTCACCGCTTATAATACGCGTGTGATTACCGCCCCGAGGGGCAGCATGTTCCCCACAGCTCCCCGGAAGATGAATATCCTCCTTGTGGCATTCGCTATCGGCTTGCTTGTTCCGGCGGTGATTATTTTTATGAAGGAGAACATGAACACCAAGGTACGAGGACGCAAGGATTTGGAAGATCTCAGCATACCTTTCATTGGTGAGATTCCCCAATACTTCAGCAAAGAGAGGAAACTGGGATTCAAGAGGAAGAAGCAGTCCTATATGAAAACCATCGTGGTGAAGGAAGGCAGCCGTGACATCATCAACGAGGCGTTCCGTGTGCTCCGCTCCAATATGGATTTCATGGCGGGCAAGGACAAAGGGCAGAACGTGTTCGTACTAACCTCGTTCAATCCCGGCAGTGGAAAGTCATTCCTGACCATGAACATTGCCATGAGTTTTGCCATCAAGAAAAAAAGGATATTGGTGATAGACGGCGACCTGCGCCACGGTTCCGTTTCCTCCTACGTGGATTCGCCACGGATAGGTTTGAGCGACTATCTGGGAAACCGTGTCGAAAACTGGAAAGAAATCATTGTTGCCGACAAGAAATACGACAACCTGCATATCCTCCCCATCGGCACCGTCCCCCCCAACCCGACGGAACTGCTGGAGGACGGCAAGCTGGCCACCCTGATAGGGGCGCTTCGCGGCGAGTACGACTATATCTTCATAGACTGTCCGCCCATCGACATCGTGGCCGACGCGCAGATTATCGAGAAACTGGCGGACCGTACCATCTTCGTGGTACGCAGCGGCTTGCTGGATCGCGGCATGTTGCCCGAACTGGAAAACATCTATCAGGAAAAACGTTTCAGGAACCTCAGCGTGATACTGAACGGCACGGAAAGTGCCGGAGGCCGGTACAGCTACCGTTACGGATACCGCTATGGCTATAGATACGGTTATCATAACGGCTACTCCTCCTACTATGGAAGTAAAGGAGAAATGGGGGGGGTAAATGGTTGGTTATCAAATAACCGATAACATGTTGTTCTCTTATATAAAAGCATATTACAACTATGTGGCCATTCCGTAAGACAACAACCCTCGCACAGAGTGGCATCCTGAAAGGGATAACCGACTGCCATAGCCATCTTCTTCCGGGAGTGGATGACGGGGTGGAGACGTTGGATGAATCACTCCGGATTTTAGATACGATGGAAAAGCAGGGAGTCAGAAAGGTGTGGCTCACGCCGCACATCATGGAGGACATCCCCAATGAAACCGCAACCCTGCGAGAGAAGTTCCGGGAACTGGAACAGAGTTACAATGGTACGATGGAGTTGGCTTTGGCGGCGGAATACATGATGGACAACCTCTTCGAGGAACGTCTGGAAAAGAATGACCTGCTGCCCTTGGAGGAGGGGAAACGCTACCTCTTGGTGGAAACCTCCTATTTCAATCCACCGATGGGCCTGCTCTCCGTCCTGCAACGCATCCAAAAGAAAGGCTATTACCCGTTGCTGGCACATCCCGAACGGTACGAATACATGCAGAAGAAGGACTACAAGGCCTTGAAGGAAGAACACATCTTTTTCCAGCTCAACGTACCCTCGTTGGCCGGGATGTATGGCAGACATGTGCAGGAAAAGGCGGAAGCCTTGCTGAAAGCCAAGGCGTACTACTGTATCGGTTGCGATATCCATTCAGCGTTTTTTTACCATAAATTATTACAATCTGATATTCGTAAAAAGATCGTAATGAATTTTCGGGAAGAATCCTAATTTTCATGGGAATAATATAGATTTAGAAGAAGCTTGGTATGTTACATACTTCTTTCATTGGTTGTCACATATTGTCAAAGTACAAATCTTCTGAGTTAAAGCGACTGTAAATCAATATACATCCTAATGCCCACAATTGTTGTAAGGTTCGAACTATGCAGAAAAGAAACTGGTCGCGGTACGATTTATTATCGTATCTACAAAGGGCATAACCGGCGTATGGAGTTCTCCTCGCGTCTTCGCTTGTCGGCCTCTTCCTGGGATGAAGTCACGAAGACTGTCAAGGGAAATGATCCCGAGGCTTGTCGTCTCCGTACTCAGATTGAAGCCGATCTTAAACTTTTGAATCAGATTATTACGGAAGATGTCGCCGGTTTTCTGACCATGGGTGACATGATAAGTATCTTCAAACATCGGAGAACGATAGTAAGTCCTCATTCGCTTCCTTAAGAATTGGATTGATCAAACTGCGCAGATAAAAATATATCGTTATGAAACTTAATTTTTCCCTCCATTTCAGAACATTCATGACCGGAGCGATTATTTTCTTGTCTTTGGTTATATTGTTAATCAGTTTGCCAGAAGGCGAATATTCTATTTTTGAAGATATTCTTGATGAAGAGAGTGGATTTTATATGTTGTTATTTTCTTTTTGTCTCATCTTTTTTTCCTATGGAATAGGGATGATGTTGGAGATTATATCGAATCCGTTTCCACGAGCTACTTATTTAATCAAACATTTGGATAGTTATTTGGGAATATTTACACATACCGATTCAATTGTTCAGAAATCTGAAGCATATAAGGCTCTTTATCGGATTGATGTAAAAGGGACAATTGGTAATTTGAAGGTTTACAAATACATGTTCACATATATCATATCCCGAAATGATAATCTGAACAGAGAGATACAAGGATGTATTTTCAGGATATATGCCATGTTATCGCTACTTATAGCGGCGGTTTTCTTGCTTGTAGCGATTCTGATACAATTCTTATTTGCAGATATTGATTTTAGTGACGCACCTGCATTTAATGTGACTTTGGTAATTTTATTAATGATCAGTATCATGCTTTTGTATAGGGCATGGCAAAAGAGTAAAAGAAGATTTCTTGATGAGATGGAACAAGCATATTATGTTTTAACAGAGTTCCCTGCAGATGAATAAAATGAATTAATATCGTTTTTATGAAAGGTATCGTATTAGCGGGGGGAAGCGGGACACGCTTATACCCCATCACAAAGGGAGTAAGCAAGCAATTGCTTCCCATATTTGACAAGCCGATGGTTTATTATCCGATTTCGGTCTTGATGTTAGCTGGCATTCGGGAGATTTTGATCATCTCCACCCCTTACGACCTGCCGGGGTTCAAACGGCTTTTAGGTGACGGTTCGAATTATGGCGTACATTTTGAGTATGCCGAGCAACCCTCTCCCGACGGGCTGGCACAGGCATTCCTTATCGGAGAAGAGTTCATCGGGAATGATTCCGTCTGTCTGGTATTAGGTGATAATATCTTTCATGGAAACGGTTTTACGGCTATGCTGAAAGAAGCTGTGCAGATTGCCGAGCAGGAACAAAAGGCGACGGTATTTGGCTATTGGGTTAATGATCCGGAACGCTATGGTGTAGCTGAGTTTGATATAAGAGGTAATTGCCTCTCCATTGAGGAAAAGCCGGAACAGCCAAAATCCAACTATGCGGTAGTCGGGCTTTATTTCTATCCGAATAAAGTGGTGGATGTAGCCAAACATATCAAGCCTTCGGCACGTGGGGAGTTGGAGATTACCGCCGTGAACCAGCGGTTCTTGGAGGATAAGGAACTGAAGGTACAGACCTTGGGCAGAGGATTCGCTTGGCTTGATACCGGTACGCACGACTCCCTTTCGGAAGCATCTACCTATATTGAGGTGATTGAGAAACGGCAAGGATTGAAAGTGGCTTGTCTGGAAGGTATCGCCTACCGCAAAGGATGGATTGACCGCGAGAAGATGCAGCAGTTGGCTCGACCGATGTCGAAGAACCCGTACGGGCAATATCTGTTGAAAGTGATTGAAGAGGTGGAACGTACAGGGAAAGATAATTTGGATTGACATGGAAGTAATAAAGACAGCGATAGAGGGTGTGGTCATCATCGAGCCACGCATTTTTACGGATGCCAGAGGCTATTTCTTTGAAAGTTTCTCCCAAAAGGAATTTGACGAGAAGGTACGCCCCATCCGTTTTGTACAGGATAATGAAAGCAAGTCAAGCTACGGCGTGATGCGCGGACTGCATTATCAGAAGATGCCTTATACACAGAGCAAACTGGTACGCTGTGTGAAAGGAGCCGTATTGGATGTGGCGGTTGACATACGGGAAGGATCTCCTACATTCGGACAACACGTGGCCGTGGAACTGACGGAGGAAAACCACCGGCAGTTCTTCATCCCGAAAGGATTTGCACATGGTTTTGCCGTATTGAGTGAAGAAGCCGTATTCCAATACAAATGCGACGAATTTTATACTCCGGAAAGCGAAGGTGGCATACAATTGATAGACGAGGCATTGGGCATTAATTGGAAAATCCCGGTAGAGAATGCCATCCTTTCGGAAAAAGACTTGCGCAGGGCATGTCTAAAAGATTCCGTATCGGATTTCAAATACGGTGAGGATTTGTATAAATAAGAAACTTGATATGAACATTTTAGTAACAGGAAGCAACGGACAGTTGGGCAATGAGATGGTCCGGGTTTCCGGCAACAGCAAAGACCACTATGTCTTTACGGATATTGAGGAATTGGACATCACGAATTTGGATGCCATTCTCTCGCTCGTGCGGAAAGAACAGATTGACGTAGTTGTCAATTGTGCCGCCTATACCAACGTGGACAAGGCTGAAGATGATGAAAAGGCGGCGGACTTGATTAATCATGTGGCAGTCGGTTATTTGGCTGCGGCAGCCAAGTCCGTCAACGCCACGCTTATCCATATATCCACCGATTATGTTTTCAAGGGAATAAACTACCTTCCTTTTACGGAAAGAGACACCACGGAACCGACCGGCGTATATGGCAAGACAAAACTTGTCGGGGAAGAAGCCGTTGTCAACTCAGGCTGCAATTATATTATCTTGCGTACCGCATGGCTCTACTCGGCATGGGGCAAGAACTTCGTGAAAACCATGCTGAAACTGACGGAAGAGAAGGATACATTGCCTGTCATTTTCGACCAAATAGGTACCCCGACTTTTGCCAGTGACTTGGCCGATGCCATAGGGTGGATTCTTGACAGGAAAATGACCGATAAAAAAGGCATTTATCATTTTAGCAATGAGGGAGTATGCTCTTGGTATGATTTTGCGGTGACAATAGCCCGTTTTGCCGGAAACACATGTGATGTCCGTCCGATTCATACCTTTGAATATCCAAGCAAGGTGAGACGCCCACATTATTCGGTTTTGGACAAGGCGAAGTTCCGCGAGACTTTCGGCTACAAAATCCCACATTGGATGGAATCGTTGGAAAAATGTATCAACCAAATAAAAGCACAGAGCCATGGAATTTAAAAGAAATATACTTATTACCGGCGGTGCCGGATTCATCGGCGGCCATGTGGTGCGCCTGTTCGTGAACAAATATCCCGGCTACCGCATCATCAACTTGGACAAGTTGACTTATGCCGGGAATCTGGCAAACCTCAAAGACATTGAGGACAAGCCGAATTACCTCTTTGTGAAAGCCGACATTTGCGACTTTGCCAAGCTCCAGGAGCTGATGAACGGGTACCACGTGGACGGAATCATTCATCTGGCAGCAGAGAGCCACGTGGACAGAAGTATTAAAGATCCTTTTACGTTTGCACAAACAAACGTGATGGGTACACTTGCTTTGCTGCAAGCCGCCAAACTTTATTGGGAGTCGTTGCCCGAAGGTTATGAGGGGAAACGTTTCTATCACATCTCTACCGATGAGGTATATGGGGCATTGGAGCTGACCCATCCCGAAGGCGTGGAACCTCCCTTTACCACTACCGCCTCTTCCGCTGAGCACCATTTGGCATACGGCAAAGATTTCTTCTATGAAGACACCAAATACAATCCGCACAGCCCCTATTCGGCAAGCAAGGCAAGCAGCGACCATTTTGTCCGTGCCTTTCACGACACTTACGGCATGCCAACCATCGTGACCAACTGTTCCAACAACTATGGCCCTTACCAGTTCCCGGAAAAGCTGATACCGCTCTTCATCAACAATATCCGCCATCGTAAACCGCTGCCTGTCTATGGAAAAGGCGAGAACGTGCGCGACTGGCTCTATGTGGAAGACCATGCCCGTGCTATCGATGTCATTTTCCACAATGGCAGGGTTGCCGACACCTATAATATCGGAGGCTTCAACGAATGGAAGAACATCGACATCATCAAGGTCATCATCAAAACCGTTGACCGCCTCTTAGGCAATCCCGAAGGCGCGTCACTCGACCTGATTACCTACGTCACCGATCGCAAGGGGCACGATATGCGCTATGCCATCGACTCTACCAAACTCCAGAAGGAACTCGGTTGGGAACCCAGCCTCCAGTTTGAGGAAGGTATCGAGAAGACCGTCCGTTGGTATCTCGACCATCAAGAGTGGATGGATCATATTACTTCGGGAGAGTATGAAAAGTACTACGAGGAGATGTATAAAAATAGGTAAGGAAATGTGCCGAATTTGATTTTTTTGACTTGTCGGCACATTTTCCTAATGCAATACACTAATGGAACACTTCCCGATATTCCTCGCAATCAAAGCAAGGGCAGGCTTTCTTCACACCGGGCAACTCCCGATGTCCCACAACCAGGGCTTGCGGAAAGAGGCGGTGGAGTTTCCAAAGCAGTTCCAGCAAGGTCACCCTCTGTTCCATGGTCCGGGTGTCGGAAGGTTTTCCGTCCGCATCCAATCCGCCTTCATAGCAGATGCCGATGCTGCAACGGTTAAAGCCTCTGGCATGCGCCCCCACTTCCAGTAACTTGCGATGGCGGGTCACAACACCACTCTTCCGGATATAGAAATGATAGCCGATGGTTCGGAAGCCGCGTGCCTTATGGTCGCGCAGCAGTTGCTCCACCGTGTAGTCACGGTCACAACGGGTGGCGGAACAGTGGATGATGAGGAAGCGGACAGAGTCCGCCCCGTTCATCAGCAGTCCACTTTCCACCTTGGTCAGCAAAGTGCGCTCATCGGGCACCTCTTCACCGCCGACCATCAGAGGAAAAGTTTCTTGAATCATCACAGTCGCTGTTTTTAGAAGTAAGACACACACGAAGATACACCCAGTGCCGTCAAGGCGGCAATAATAGCTTGCACAATGGCGTGCAATACCTTTTTCCAATCGATTTTTGTTGATTTGCTCATGTCGAATCATTTTTTTAAGTTAATAAATCAAGTTTGTCACAAAGGCGGTTTATCCCAGTGGGTTTTCATCAATGTTTCCGTCGTTTCCCTGATTTCTGCCCTCGTCCGTCGGCGTGTCGGATGCGGGAACACCCTTGAAGTTCACCCGTGTCACCTCCGTCTTTTCGGGCATCAGCGCATAGCGGAACGTCTTGTTGATGATGGTGTATTCCGCGCTGAACGCCGGGCGGATGCTCTTGATGAGCTTGGCCGTCACCTCCTCAGGGGTGGCTACCGAGTTTGTGGTGATGAACTCGTTGTAGAACGTGCCCAAGCCCTCCAAGTTGATTTTATACCCCAATGCCATGTGGGTCTGGCAGAAATATGCCAGTCGTTCTATCACGCCTATCACATCGGCTTGGGTCAGTGCCGACTCCTGGGCGATTTGTGTCGCCACTTGCTTGGTGGTAATCGTACCGTAATAATAGGGTTGGACACTGTAAACTGTCTCTCCCTTGCGCGGACCGATTTTCAGTTCGGTCTTGCGTGCGTAAAAAGGTTGTGCCATACTGTTTGAATTTTTAAGGATGAATACTCTGTTTTTTTTGTCATTGGCCTTTGACGTTGCAAATGTACGCAGCCCGGAAAGTCCATTTTCCGATGTTTTCCGCTTCATTGCGTTTGCTTCGTTTACGGGCTTTGCCAAGTGAACAGCTTGCGGCTTGTCGAATGAATAACTTACGGCTACCCCTACTGAATAACTTGCGGCTTGGGAAGTGGATAACTATCGGCTTGCAGCCCCGATCAGGGTTCACCCAAATAGCGGACGATAATCGCCACTTGGCGGGGAGTGAACACCTTGTCGTGTGCCCTGTAGCGTGCCTCCTCCAGTTCGTCCAGCAAGTCGGGATTACGCTTCATCAGGTTGCGGAGGTTCGCCACGGCGGAAGCGGCATGGGCCGTTTCGGGGAAATAGAGTCTCGCCAGCTCCTTTTTGGAGTACGGGCGGATGCGGAAAATGGTTTCGTTCATATCGCTTAAATCATTTAATGTGAATACCTTTTTTTGTTGTTTCATCCGGATGACGATGCAAAAGTAGAGGGGAAATTGATGAAATAAGAAAAGATTAATGTACATTTGTAATCTGTTCGGAACCTGTTCGGTTTTGCAGATAAAGAAGGGGGAAACGATGGAAAATATACAATTGACAGATGAGGAGCGGGCTTTGTTCAAGTACATTCCCAATGAAGAGCGTTTGAAGTCTTACGTAGCGCGCATGAGAAAATGTGCATCCATGGACGAAGTGGAGGATTGTGTCCTCATTCCCATGTTGCTTCATGAGCCGAACATTACAGCCGAAAGTTCGGAGAAGAAAGACTTCTATACCCGGCTTCAACCATTTATCAACCATTTACGTGGTGCCGGAAACACAGCCATGTACGAACGCATCGGCAAGTTGAACCGTATTCTAAAAAAGGAAAACAAGAACAAACTCTCCTTTGGCGGGATGCTGCAACAAATAGAAGTCGCCGTTCCAAAACCTGGAGAAGAGGCACACTGCATTGTGGAGCTGATTATTACCCCATCGGAAGGCAAAGACCGCATGATTGCCATAACCGCTACGCTTGCAGGTGTAGAATACAGAAAAACCACAAACAAACACTTCGATGGAGAGTGTGGTGTCAATATTTCCCCAACGTCTTACGTCATCAAAGGAGACACGCGACGGCTTTCCGTCTTGCTATCATACATGGATGAATATTGGGATAGCGAAGAAATATATGTCCACTATAAGTCTGGGCGCATAGATCGCGAGGGGCTGACCCTTTCACAAGCAAAAGCATTCGCAGACCATAATGTGTAACATTTTTCAATAAGTATTACCATGGCATTCACCTATTTGCATTTTTACATGGAGTTTTTGAAATCCGTGAAAAAGGAGTACGGAATTGAGATCCATTTTAAGGAAGATACAAAAGGTGCACTCTTCCCCAATGTGGAGGAAGAAGATTGCGAGATTTGCTTCAACCCCAAACTGCTTGTGTTGGTTTTCCTTTATAACATCTACTTGCATGACAAAGGAGTGACCACCGAATCCGTATCGCTCTATACCTTATATAATATGTATATGTCGGTGGATGAATATGACCAGGCCCAAGTCCAGTTGGACAGACTGGAAAACGAACTGACACTGATAGGGAATACCGTGCGAGGAAAGAATGTCCTTGAATCGGTGGGCGAAGCCGCCAACCTGCAAATGCTATTCATCCTATTGCATGAAACATACCATATTTTGCTGAGTTGTCTGCCCGGAATAAAGGAGCAGTTCTTGGAGGGCGCTCGTCAACGTGTGGAAGATTTGAAAGCCATGCTGCCTTCCTCAAAAAACGAAAGGCAGATGTTGGAAGAAATGTACCGTCTTATTCCCGCAGAGATTCCATCGGAAGAACGGGAGAAGATGAAAAAGGAAATGGCAAGCAAACTGTCCGTCAAATTGCGTGAAATGTGCGATTACGATTTGTATTTGAATAAGGAGAACGGAATGTTGGAAGAACTTGCCTGCGACCTTCAAGCATGGAATCTGCTTATCCATCAGTTAGAGGCAAGCGGTTGTCCGTCCGAGCATATCCTGCAAGCCAATGCATGGATATTCATGTCGCTGAACATTATGGACTACGACAAGTTTTTGGGTACTCTTTACAAAGATGACTGTGCAAAGAAAGACATAGTGAATCCGCGCACCGCCGTACTTCGCCATTCGTTTCTCCGTAGTTATATTTTCACCTATTACAGCAAAAACCGTCACCATACGTTTTCCGACTTCAAGCAAATAGCGGAAGGTATGGAAGATAACGGACGTGCCGGACTCATCGCCAATATGTTCCATCATACGGAAGATATTGCGGCACTGAAAAAAGCCCCTTTCCGCATTCCGGATTTTGCCATCATAAATGAACTGGAAGCAAGGGAACATGAAATAAGAGACAAAGTCCTAAGACTGGCTTTGTAAAATACACGATAGGACAAAACTGAATTCTTATAAAAAATTCGGGCATATTGCTCCAACTATATCATCTTTTGATAGCTATAGAAGAAAGGGATTTGTCAGTTCTTTCTTTATAAACCAAACATACAAAGGGATATGCTATCTCTCAAATACTTACTTTTGTTACTAATAGTATGACCAAATGAGCCTCAAGAAAAACATTTTATATAGCTCATTTTTGACTTGTTCAAACTATGTATTTCCTTTAATCACATACCCATATATTTGTAGGGTATTAGGGGTTGAAGCTATCGGAAAATGCAATTATATATTAGGAGTTGTAACATATTTCCTACTATTTGCATCAATGGGAACATCGATGGTAGGAATCCGTGAAATTGCTAAAAACAAAGATAATCCTGAGGCTTTAAATAAAACATTCTCTTCGATATTCCTGCTGAATCTAATCTGTACCATAATAGTTTCAGTTCCTTATTTTATATTAGTTCTGATGTCATCTAACTTATCATCATATCAACCATTATTGATGTTGGGATCTATCCAACTAATATTTACAGTATTTCAGATAGAATGGTTTTATAAAGGATTTGAAGAGTTTAAATATATCACGGTACGTTCAATAATAGTTAAGTTTGTCTATTTGATTTCCCTGTTTATTTTCTGCCATAAACCGGAAGATTACATAATATATTTTTCATTGACAATCTTTTCTTTTATTGGAAATACTGTATTTAATTGGTTTTATAAGAAGAAGTTTGTCGATTTTATTTGGTATTTTAAGGGTTTCAGGAAGTTCTTAAGCTCATTCTTTATGGTGGGCATGTACACAATACTTGCATCGATGTACACATCTTTTAATGTTGTATACTTAGGATGGTTTGCATCTGATATTGAGGTTGGTTACTATACTACTGCTATTAAACTATTTGCTATAATCCTCTCTCTTTATACAGCGATAACAGGTGTGTTTATGCCACGTATATCGCATTTAAATAAGAAAGGGGAAAAAAATACAGTGAAAAGCCTGAATGAAAAAAGTTTGAATATCCTGATACCTACAGTTTTATGCTTCATAACTTATTTAGAAGTATATGCGAATGAAGTTATTTATATAATTGCAGGTAGCGGATATGAAAATGCAGTTTTTCCATTCCGAATACTACTTCCTATCCTTTTATTTGCAGGAATAGAGCAAATATTGAACAATCAAGTGTTAATGCCTTTTGGAAAAGATAAATACCTATTGATTACTGCTTTAGTGGGAGCTATGATTGGTATAATTTTAAATATTACATTAGTCGGCAAGTTGCAAAGTGTAGGTTCATCTATAGTGTGGATGGGGTCAGTAGTATGCACAACCACGCTTTCTTCAATTTTCGCTTATCGTACAATAGGGAAAATGTTGCCATTTGGCATCTTATTTAAAAATATATTAGGACTCCTACCTTTATTATTGGTGCTTGTTACAATACACACGCTCATTACTGCAATAAGCTGGAGTATTTTATTGTCAAGCATCGTTGCTCTTATTTATTTTTTAATTCTTCAATATTTCTTTAAAGACGAAATCTTTTTGTCTATTATTCATTGTTTAAAACATATTACTAAAAATGAAAATACTAATAATAAGTAATACTCTACCTTTTCCACTTACTACAGGAGGAGATCAAGCTGTTGCCAATATGATTAATGGTTTGCAGCATAAATGCGAGGTGCATTTTCTATATAAAGTGAATAGAAAAAATGACGATAATAGCAAGGCTGGAAAATGTTGGAACAAAGTAATATTTCATCCATTTACAGAAAAAAGGTCTGTTTCATTCTATTTGTCGCGCATTGCTATTCATTATGCTCATGATTATCAACACGATAAAAAGGACAGGGGCTCTCTTATTGCCCCATTCTCTTACTACACAAAACGGTTCATTGATTTTGTACAAGCTACTATATCATCAATCAATCCGGATATAGTTCAGACTGAATTCTATCCTAATTTAGAACTGATATATGCGTTACCTGCTTCTATCAAGAAGGTCTATGTTCAGCATGAAATACATTATACCATCAATGAACAGCGCAGAAGCAGAGAGAACGGCTGGGGGGCTTTTCAAGATGTAGCCATAGCCAAATTAAAAGCAAATGAAATCATGGCAATGAATCAATATAATGCAGTTTTTACTTTGACTAGAGCGGATTGTGAATCATTGAAAAAGGACGGAGTAACAACACTGGTATCTGATTCTCCTGTTGGAATCAAAAGAATCGGATATCGAAATATGTGTAGATTTTGCAACAAACTTATTTTCGTTGGAGCAGGGGCTCATACTCCTAATGTTGATGGAATTATGTGGTTTTTAAACCACGTATGGCCGGATGTGATAGAAAAGCATCAAGATGTCAAACTAAATATTATTGGCAAATGGGATTCCGAACAAATAAATTGTTTGTCACAGTATAAAAATGTAATATTTAAAGGCTTTGTACCTTCACTACAAGAAGAGTATAATGGTGCAATAGCTATTGTTCCTATATTGCGTGGTAGCGGTTTACGTATGAAGATTATTGATGCCGTCAATTATGGTTCATGCTTCATATCTACAACTGTAGGTGCTAACGATATGCATTTCTTAGATGGCAGAGATTGTTTTATTGCCGATGAACCGGAATTGTTTGCAGAAAAGTTAAATTGTCTGATAGAAAATGACAACATTAGACAGACTTTTTATAATAATTCAGAAAAAATTATTTCTGAATACTATTCTGTAGAACGCTTAATTGAAAAACGCCTTGACCTTTACCGACAACTTTTAGATAAATAATTGAATAGCAATGGTAATTCCAGTCATTATACTAAATCATAATTCTGCAGATGATTGTCGCAAATGTGTTTCATTCTTAAAACGACAATGTAATGTAAAATTAGAAATTATTATTGTAGACAATTGTTCCCGAATAGATGATTGTGATGAGGTCAAAAAATTGTGTAAGGAGCAGAATTGCATATTTATTCAAGCTCACGAAAATCGTGGCTATAATGCAGGAAACAACATAGGTCTGCGTTATGTCGCACAAGGAGGGTATGAATATGCAATGATAGTCAACCCTGATATGGAATTCCCTGAAGTTGACTATGTATCTAAGATGATAGGCCAGTTGAATAATAATAGCGACATTGCTGTTATAGGAGCAGATATTGTCAGAATAGATGGCGCACACCAGAATCCTTTAAAGCAAGATAGATGGAAAGATTGTTTTGATTGGATAGTTACGTTATTTAAAAGCCAGCATGATGAAGTATATGTTGATAATTATCATAAAAGTCACTATTGTAATAAAGTTAGCGGATGCAACTTGATTGTGCGAATGGATTTCATTAGAAGTATTGGATTCTTTGACGAAAATGTATTTCTTTATTGTGAAGAGGCTATCTTGTCGCGTCAAGTTGAAAGAGCCGGAAAACGGTTATATTACTTAGCAGATGTGCATGCTTTACATCGCCACATTAAAAGCGTAAAAGGCAATCCCATAAAACGTTTGTCCATTTGGCGTGATTCTCGTATCTATTATATAAACACATATAGCAATGTTTTCTGGCTTGCAAAGAAAATTGCATGTTGTTCCGTAAATCTGCATGTTTTTATTTTTACTGTTCAATCGAAAATTAAGCAAACATGGCCAATAATAAAAGGGAAACTTTTTTAGACATAGCTAAAGGAATAGCTATTGTATGTATTGTCTTACTCCATATAGAAGAGGGGGTTATTCCTAATCGTCTAAATGTATTTATTGGTTCATTTATGATATCCTTATTTTTTGTCACAACCGGATGGCTCGATGCACAAAGAATAGAACCGATTTCGTTAAATGAGTTGATAAAAAAAAGATGGAAACAATTAGCGATACCCTATTTTTGGTGGAGTGGACTAATTTTACTTTTTGATTCCATACTATGGGCTGTCGGTTATTATGACAGTATTTTTATGATGAAGGAAACATACAAAACAGTAGTGCTAAGAGGATGTGGAACATTATGGTTTTTGCCAGCCTTGTTCGGAGGGGAAATTATTTGGAACTTTATTCGACGGAAACATTCTGTTTTCCTATTATGTATTGCTCTAATATTTACCGAGATAATCAGATATGTTTATGCCGATTTTTTTGAAAACGAAACATCTGATATGATGAAAATAATTCAAGCTCCATTTTTTACATTTGACAATATGTTATCTGCATGGATTGGCATAGCAGGTGGTTTTGCATTTAGACGTATATATCAAAAGTTCCATACAGATCAATTGAACAGCGTTGGTTGCTTTATTATAGGAATTTGTTTATGTATTATAGCTTACTATGTCGCTAATGATTGGCCATTTCCTGTCTTGTGGGATATGACTGCTCCAATTATTGGTCCTGTTGGTGTTCTTCTCTTATGTAAGGCTGTAGAAAGGTCGAAGATGGTATATTTTTTTAATTACTGGGGCATAAATTCTATGTCATTAATGGTGACACACTATTCTTTTATAATGGTGTGGTGCGATATTTTCAATAAACTGTTTTTTAACCAAAAAGCTATTGCTGGATATCCAGCTTTTATTTATTTCACTGTAATAATATTTATTGCATATTTTGCAAATGTTTTTTTATTGAAACATTATCCATTTTTATTTGGAAAATAATATGAACTTGGTATTAGGATGGATTCCGAAACTATTTGGAAGCGCAAATTACACATTGCGAAACTATTCCGTTTTTCTTATGATAATCTTGTGTATCCAGTATATTCCCATTGAGAGTCGTGCTGGAGTAAGTTGGGTTAAAGTTACAGCAATGGTTGTGACAATATTTATATATCTAAGATATATCGCTGTAAATAAGATGTTTATAATATGCACTATATATTTATTTTGGATTTATGTTACTGCATATTGTCTCCATCCTAATTCTTTTCGTGCTTCAACAGTAATATATCTGTCTATGTATGTCTTGACTTTTATGGCATTTTACACCTTTGTTTGGGAGTATCATGTCTTCAGCCTTGATTTTTTCATTCGCGTATTACGAAATTTTATATTTGTGCTGGTTTGCGTTCTTGTTATCCAACAATGTTGTTTAATTGTAGGGATTAGATTATTGCCAATTATAAACCTTTGTTTAGAGTTGGATCGAGGTATAGGGGCTAATTCTTTGACTTTTGAACCGTCAACTTTAGGAAGATTGCTGAATGTTCTCTATTATGCCTATTTGAAGTGTAATGAATATAAACAAGGAAGTAAAATTGGACTTCAGCAAATTTTTACAGGAGAGCATAAATTAGTTTCTGTTGCATTCGTATGGGCCACGCTCACCATGGGGAGTGGAACAGCATTTATAGCATTAGCTATAACCTCTCTATACTTTATGAGGGGAAGGCAATTCTTATTATCAATTCCAATATTTATTGGACTGTTTTTAATCCTTGATGTTTCAGGAAACCAATCATTTGAAAGAGCGGTATATGCATCACAGTCGACAATAACCGGAGATTCTAAACTTATAATGGAAACAGATGGTAGTGCCGCTGTTCGTATATTGCCGATTGTGAATACATTAAAAATAGATTGGTCAGATATAGATAGTTGGATCGGTGAAGGTTGTGATTCTGCAAGAAAACACGGGGTTTATTCAAAATATCGATATATGGGTCAGATTTCAGACTATGGATTGATTTCCTACTTACTAGAACTGTTGCTTATTTTTTCTTGTTCTATTAGGTTTGCTTCACTTGGTACAATTATGTTTTTTTTAGGAGTTGGTGGAGGCGTAGCAAATGTTTCGTATGGATGGGGATTACTTATGATTTTTTCTTGTGTTAAGTATTTTTACGAAAATAGGCCAGATGTCATACATGAAAATATTGATGGGAATTTGATAGTATTGGATTAGTTGGTTATTAATGTCTTAAATCATTAAAAATAATAAACATGATCATGAAATTGGTTCATCAGTGGACTAAGAATCACAAAGATTTTATCTCCACATTATTGCAAGAATTAGATAGTAGCTGCATTCGCTACTTCATTCTTCGTAATTATGAAGAGTTACCTGAGAATAATTTGGGCAAAGATATTGATATCGTAATAGAACCCAATTCATATAAAAAGGCGAAAAGAGCCTTATTGAAAACAATGTCAATATATGATGTCCATTATTACCAGATTACACAGTTCGATCGAATGCGCTGTTGGTATATTATGGATTTTGAGAAAAAATTTGGCATTCACATCGATATTATTGAAAATGAAGTATATAAGGGTTTTGTTTTTTTTGATTTTGAGTATTTATACAAACACAAAAAATTGTATAAAGACTTTTATGTGCTCAATGAAACGATGGATACCGTTATGTTGTTGGTTCAAAACATTGTGGCGTATAAAAGTCTGAAAAATAAATACCGGACTACCATCCAAGAAAACTACTCACATTATAAAAGCGAAATTGATAAAGAAATACTTCTGTTTTTCGGTGAAAAGTTCGGCAACAAGCTGATAGCTTGTTTAAATAATTCCGATTTTGATTCGATTGTAAAAGATGCACATGAATATGAAAAAAGTACATTGAAACGTATCTTTTGCAAACGACCATTCTGTACCTTAAAAGGTATAACAAGATTTCTCGGCGGTAAATTCTATCGCATAATTTGGTGCCCAAAAAAATATTGGAGATTTTTTGCCGTGGAGGCACCTGATGGTACGGGCAAGACTACTTTCATAGATAATCTTATCATCGAATTGAGGAAGTATTATGTATCAGATGAAACTCGCTTTTGTGTCCATCATTTCAGGCCATCATTACTGCCCAATTTGGGAGCTGTTGGAGAAAAAACAGGAATGATGAAGCAAGATACCGATTTTACCAATCCGCATCGGGCCAAACCTGCAACTTTTATTAGCTCTTTGATAAGAATGAGTTATTATTGGTTGGATTACGTGATTGGTGTTCCTTATCTACTGCGAAAGGAGGTTCAATATGAGAAATATTCTATTTATGACCGTTATATCTATGATTTTGTTGTTGATCCGCGTCGTTCGCGCATCAACTTGCCTTATTGGTTAAGAAAAACGTTTGCACGTATGGTTATTCAACCTCAAATTATATTTGTTTTGCAAGCCACCCCAGAGGTAATATACCAACGCAAACAAGAATTGAATTTGGAAGAAATCTCACGCCAATTGAGTGAATTCAAAAAGATAGAATTAGTCAGTTCTAATGTTATTTATATTGATGCTAATCAATCTGTTGCTGCGATGGTAAATCAGGCAATAGAAGCTATTTTTGATAAATTCCTTTATAAAATATGAAAATCTTACATTTTATATTAGGCAAGGCTAACCCGGAGCGAGCTAATGGTGTAAATCAAGTAATTCATGGCCTTGCCAAATATCAAAGTCTGGCAGGTCACGAGGTTCACGTGATAGGAATCAGTAGTTCCATGAATAATTCTTACGAAAAAGTGAATCGTGATAAATTCGAGGTGGAATGCTTTAAGAATTTTAATTCAGAAAGTTTTACCTATATCAAAAAGGTAGCTAGGAGTGTTGATATTGTGCACTTGCATGGGGTATGGAATATGAAAAATGTAAGGTTAGGCCGTTACCTTGAAGAAATCCACAAACCATATGTCATTACTGCTCATTGCGGATATGCAATCGATCGTTTAAAGCAATCTAATTATTCTTTAAAATTGATATACCATAAATTATGGCAAAAACGATTGTTTGAGCATGCGGCAGGAATACATGCCCTTACCAGGGAGGAATCTACCGACATATATCGTTTCTGCAAGAGTGATAATATTTTCGTCGTTCCTAATGGAGTGGATTCGGATACATTTGATAAGTATCACTATCAAATACATACTGGGCGAAATAAAATCAAATTGGGGTATATTGGAAGAATATCCGTTGAGAAGAATATTGATAATCTGATTTATTCAATAGCATTGCTTCCAATAGAAATAAAAGAAAAAGTTGAGTTGTCATTGATAGGACCGATAAATGACAAGGCTAAGAGGCTTCAAGAATTGGCGATAAAACTGGGTATTGGGAAGAATATTAAATTTCTTGGAGGCAAATATGGAGAAGAAAAACTTCAAACCCTGTTAGATTTAGATATCTATATCCATCCGGCCTATTCAGATGTGGTAGGCATAGCTGTGATGGAGGCCATAGCCTTGGGGATTCCCACAATTGTAACACGCACATCCCATATGTCTTATTTTAATAATACTGATGCTTTTATAATGGTGGAACCTACTCCCGTTGACTTCTGTCAGGGAATACAAGAAATGATAATGAAGCAGCCATTATGGCAAAAGTATTCTAATCGTGCAAAGATTCTGTATAAAAAAGAGTTTAATTGGCAATTGAACTCTAATAGAATAGTGGAATTTTATCAAAAAATGATCAAATAAGGGTAACAGAACAGTTTGCGAATGATAATCTAATATATAAAATGAGTAAAAGATTACAGTTCTGTTATTAAATTCCGTTTACCGCAATAATATATAGATGAGAACGATTTTAGTATCTGCTTATGCTTGTGAACCATATAAAGGCTCAGAGCAAGCTGTTGGATGGAACATCGTACTTGAATTATCTAAGAAAAATATCGTACATGTGATAACTCGTGCCAACAACCAACAACCAATAGAGAAATTTCTAAAAGAAAAAAGTAATTCAAATCTGAAATTCCACTATTATGATACACCTAAAATATTTCTTTCATTAAAAAACAAAGAAAAAGGAGTGTATTTGTATTATATCCTGTGGCAGATAGGTATTGTTTCACTTGTATCTAAACTACATAAGACACATCATTTTAACTATTCCATTCATTTAACATTTGGGAATGTGTGGCTTCCTACATTCCTGCCATTTATTAATATTCCATTTATCTATGGTCCATTAGGAGGCGGTGAAGGTATCCCGGATACATTTATCAACAAACTCCCCATAAAACAACGGCTTATTCAACGATTTAGAAAATTGTTAAAAATATCAGCATGTATAAATCCCTTGTTTTTATACACAGCTTCAAAAAGTAAGGTTATCTTATGCAGGACAAGAGATACAGCCAATTTGTTCCCGAAAAGATATCGGTCACGCATAAATATTTTAGAAGATGGTGCTATAGAGCCTGATATATTTGACTATCATGCTAATCATAAAATACAAAATGAAATAAGAATTATATCAACATCACGACTCATAGGTTTCAAAAACGTTATTAGTATAATTGAGGCCTTACAGCTTGTGCCAAGTTCTTACAAGATAAATTGCGTTATAATCGGCAGTGGACCAGAAAAGCAGAAAATACAGAAACTTTCTTCAGAGAGTCCTCATAGCATTATATTCAAAGAACATCTAAGTAGGAATGAAGTGTTGCAAGAATTAGCAAATTCTGATATTTTTATTAGTCCAAGTTTACGGGATGCATGCAATCTATCATTACTTGAGGCTATGGCAATAGGACTACCTGTTATTTGTTTAAATTGGTCGGGTATGGCTATATCAACAGATGATAGTTGCGCAATACGATTGCCTGTTACTGATCCAAAGCAGATGCCACAGGACATGGCAGCAGCTATTATCAAATTGATAGAAAACCCACAGTTGCGTGAACAGTTGGGGAATGCAGGAAGAAAACGTATAAAAGAAGTCTTTAATTGGGAAGCAAAAGGACAGTTTATGGAAAATCTTTTCTTTAAACTGGAAAGCAAGCAATAAACCAATATTATGGACATATCTCATTTATTATCTTTCCTTCTGAATGAGGGGGGAAGCAATACTTTCTATACCTTTTCGAACGCTGACGGCAAGCGGTGGCTGATGCCTGCCAAGAATATGCGGACGGCAATGAACCTCTATCAGCCCAGCGGAATAAAAGGAAAAGGGATGAAGGCCTTATTTCCCTATCTTTACAGGCTGGGGGTTGTCAATAAAGCGGTCGGGGCGGAAAAGAAGCGGTATGAATTAGTCCCCGAATTGAAAAAACTGCTATGCCGGTTGTTTGGCACGGACGACATAGAGTTCTCTATCTTTTGCGGCACTCCATGCGTACATCAAAAGATAACCATGCAAATCAGCAAGGGGGCACGCATATTAGGCTATGCCAAATTCAGTGACAACGATGAGATAAAGCATATTTTTCGGCAAGAACAGGAAACGCTGGACTATTTGGAACAAAAAGGGCTGACATCCGTCCCCCGGTGTTTGTACAGCGGAGAGTGGAGAGACGGACTGGGGCTGTTTGTGCAAACCACGACCAAGACACGGCACTCTTCGACAGACCACCGGTGGAACGAAAGGGAAATGGCATTCCTTGAAGAACTGCACGAAAAGACAAAGCTGCACATCCCTTTCGAGGAAACGGAGTATTATCGGGATTTGTGCTTGCTCTGCGAGGAAATGAATAACCTGCCGGGATTTGAAACAAGACCCATCGTGGAGGGCGTGAGCAAAGTTTTGAATTTTTATGTTCATAAGGAGGTGGTTTTCTCTTTTTATCATGCCGACTTCACGCCGTGGAACATGTATGTGGAAAAAGGCCGCTTGTATGCTTTTGACTTTGAATACGCCAAGCGTACTTATCCGCCTTATTTGGATTACTTTCACTTCTTCACGCAAACCGCCATTTTTGAGGAACATTTAGGCGCTGATGGTATCTGGAAACTTTTTCAGCATGATAAAGAACGCCTTCAATCTTTGTTCGGCAATCCGGATTTAGCCTACACAAGCTATTTATTAGGCGTTATGGCACATTACGTGAAGCGTGAAAAAGGAGTGTTTACCGGTGATGTGCAAAGGAATATGGAGCTATGGATTGGACTTCTCAAATATTTACATAAATGAACGATAGGCGCATTGTTTGTTTTCACCTTTTCAACGATTTCAGCGGAAGCCCCAAAGTATTGAACATGGTGCTTAAAGGACTACTTGGCAAAGGGAAAAAGGTAGAATTGGTTACTTCAAAAGGCGGAGTGCTGGATGAACTGAACACACATCCTGGTATAAAGCGGTATTCTTATCCGTATCATTTTTCCGCGAACCCTGCGGTGACGATGTTGCGCTACACTGTGATTCAGCTATATACTTTCTTCTTTGCGTTCCGCTATCTGTTCAGAAAGGATGTGGTGTTCTATATCAATACGCTGCTGCCTGTGGGGCCGGCTCTGGCGGGTCGGATCATGGGGAAGCGGGTGGTTTATCATTATCACGAGAACGCTTTTATCAAAGGGACGTTCTATAAGGTGCTGGCCTGCTGTATGCAGAGGTTGGCGCATGAGATAATTTGTGTGTCGGCTTACCAGGCTTCTTTTCTTCATCGGAAAAAGCATGTGACCGTCATTCCGAATGCAGTGCCTGCAGAGTTTGCCGAACGTTTGATTCCGAATAGCGAGGAGGCTTTTCAGCGCAAGACAGTGCTCATGTTAGGTTCTCTGAAACTTTATAAAAGTCCGTTGGAGTTTATCGAATTGGCAAGGCGGATGCCACAGTTTGCATTTGAGCTGGTGATAAACGATACACAGGAACAGATAGGCAAGTTTCTGGAAGAGCATTCGGTGGATGGACTTCCCAACCTGAAGATTTATCCGCGGCAGGCGGATGTGGTGCCGTTCTACAACCGCGCTTCGATGGTGCTTAACCTGTCGAATAAAAGAATGTTTGTCGAGACTTTCGGCTTGACTGCACTGGAGGCGATGAGTGCAGGGCTGCCGGTAATTGTGCCCACCGTGGGCGGTATCGCTGAAATGGTGGAAGACGGTGTGAACGGGTATAAGGTTGATGTGCAGGAATTGGAGCGGATCATCTGTCTTATTAAGAAAACGCTCAATGATAAAGACCATTATATGCGTATGGCTAACGAATCATACAGGGCCTCTTTAGATTTCAAAGATGATACAATGATTGAAAGAATCCTCACAATCTTGAATGAATAACAACGGAAATCAGGGGTTATACGAATGAAGTGAATCTTCAACTGCCAACCTTCAACGATTCTTATTCTCAAACGGTTCTTTTAGGTTATATTCAGTCCTTGGAGGGAAAAGCGCAAACAATTTTCAGAAGCGGGAAAAGTAGAGAATTTCCATATATTTAAAAACAACTTTTATTAGATGAAGCGAGTAGCGATTGTGGGCATACAGGGTGTGCCCGCAAAATATGGTGGCTTCGAGACATTGGTGGAGAATATTATCGGGGAGAACTGTTCTCCGGATATCCGGTATACCGTGTTTTGCAGCAGTAAAGATTATGCGGAACGGAGGGATTCTTATAAAGATGCCGGATTGAAATATATTCCGCTGTTTCATGCCAACGGCATGCAAAGTACGCCTTATGATATCCTGTCGATGCTCTCCACGTTGAAGGGGTATGACACGGTAGTCATACTGGGGGTATCGGGATGTATTTTCCTTCCCGTATTCAGACTGTTATACCGGAAAAAATTAGTGATTAACATTGACGGTCTGGAACATCGCAGAGCCAAATGGGGCGGATTCACCAAATGGTTCCTGCGTACCAGTGAGGCAATGGCGGTGCGCTATGCCGATGTGGTGGTGGCAGACAATAAGGGGATTCAGGACTATGTGATGGAGACCTATCACAAGGAAGCGGTTTTGATAGCCTACGGGGGAGACCAGGTGCTGAGAAATATATCAGAAGAACGGCAGATGGAAATCCTGCGGAAATACGGGGTGACACCGGGCAACTATGCAGTCAGCGTATGCCGGATAGAGCCGGAGAACAACAGCCATGTAATTTGTGAGGCATTTGCCTCCAGCGGGAAAGATATTGTGTTCGTGGGTAACTGGGAACGGAGCGAATATAGCCGTGGATTAAAACAGAAATACGCTGAATACAGCAATATACGAATGGTGAATGCGGTATATGACTTGGACGAGTTGTATGCGCTGCGTAATTGGTGCTGTTGCTATGTTCATGGGCATAGTGCGGGCGGTACCAATCCCTCTTTGGTGGAGGCGATGTTTTTCGGGAAGCCGGTTCTGGCGTATGATGTGGTATATAACCGGGAAACGACTGGGAATAAAGCCTGTTACTTCAAGACTGCGGATGAATTGACGGAACTACTGAACCGGAATACACTGGACGGTACGCCGATGAAAGAGATAGCCATGAGGCGATATACATGGAAATACATTGCGGAACAATATGAAATATTGTACTAAAGAAATATATAAGAACGAAAAAGATTGACAATGAGGAGAAAACGGTATTGGGGGGTGGTTGTATTGCTGTTGCTGCCGGCTTTAAAAGCTTTGTCGCAGGCACCGGTCAGCCCCAAAGTGGAATTGTTTGCAGGGGCGGAATTGCATTATCGGGATATCTTCTACACGAAGATGTACGAGGTTTTGGTGAACCTGACTCCCGGTCTGAAATGACACATCGGCAACCGGTGGCAATTGGCCGGTCAGGCCATAATCCCCGTTTATAATGATTATGGGGATCGGTATAAGAAGGTACGCCTGAGTATGGCAGTGCTGTCTAAGGAATGGGACTGGAACGGTTCGCAATTCTTGAAAGTGAGCGGTGGACTGTTTGGACGGGAACGCTATGGGCTGGATGTGAAATGGATGTATCCGATTAACAGATGGCTGGCTTTGGACGCACAAGTGGGTGTGACGGGCTTCTGCTCGATGGCTGTAGATTGGGAATGCAGCAAGATGGAGCGAGTGACGGGACAAGCCGGAGTGAACGTCTATCTGGAAAAGGTGAATACGGAATTCCAGCTGCACGGTGGCCGGTATCTTTATGAGGATTATGGCGTGACGGCCGAAGCCATGCGTCATTTCAAGCACTGTACGGTAGGTCTGTATGCCCAATACAGTGACCAAGGCAAGGAGAACGGAGGTTTCAAGGTCATCATGATGATTCCACCCTACAAGCGGAAAGCCCGTAAGGTGATGGTACGTCCGGCTTCCAATTTCAGGCTGACTTACGACATTCAGGGACAGCCATACGCTGTGAAGATGTATACCACCGATCCGGAAGAAAATGAACGTGAAGGGCATTACGACCGCAACCGTCTGCAATGGGGTGCCAATCGGATGGAACCGGACTTCACCAACAAGGAAGGAGGCAGACCATGAGACAAATTACAATTCTGATAATCGGTTGCCTGTTCTTTTTCGGAAGCGGACAACTCTTGCACGCCCAACAATATACGGGCATGAGCGGACTGATCCATGTACCGAGCGGAGAAATGGATGAGGCCGGAGAGGCACGTGTCGGTGCGCATTTTTTGAACAAGGAATTCACGCCGGACAAAGGATTCAATTACGAGGGGAAATACAATACGTTGAGCCATTATCTGAGTATCACTCCTTTCTCATGGCTGGAAATCGGCTATACTTGTACTTTACAGAAAGGGCGTGCAATCGACAATAAAGGACAGGTCTTGGAAGGCAATCCTAAATTACGCTTCAAGGACCGTTACTTTTCTGTCAAACTGCAACCTTTGAAAGAAGGGAAATGGTGGCCGGCTATAGCCATCGGTGCCAATGATCCATACGGTACGGACAGCAAGGAGGGAACCGGGAAAGAAGGAGAAAGTCCTCAAAATGGGGACGGGAAAAGCCAATACTTTTCTAACTATTACATTGCCGCCACCAAGCATATCGGCTTGAAAGGTCACAGCATTGGCATCCATGTGGCGTACCGCCATTGGAAGCGCGACTATAACAGCAAGTGGAACGGCCCGGTGGGCGGCATTACTTATCAGCCTTCTTTCCAAAAGAATTTGCGCTTGATAGCCGAATACACGGGCGATGACGTGAATGTGGGCTTCGACTGGAAACTGTGGAAGCACTTGCTGGTACAATCTTCTTTGCAGAACGGAAAGTATTTTTCGGGAGGGGTATGCTTCTGCATCAACCTGTTGTAAAAGACCGACAATATGGAATATCCCTTGTTGCTTGAATTCCTTGACACCCGATTGGAAGCTGCCCTCGATCAGGAACGGTTCAATCGGCAGACCATTCACTTGTATCGGTGTGGCGATAGTTGGCTGGCGTTGGAATATTCGCCATGTCTGTTGGAAGAGCAATTCCATTATAAGGACAAGAAACCGTTGATTTTCCACTTGAGGGACGGAAGGCGTGTGGTGATGATGGAAGTTCCGGCCTCTTATGTAAGGAGGATCGCAGCAGGACATGAGACCGGTCGGCAAGGAACGGGACATATCACGTTGGATGCCGGTCGTCGGGCAAGTGATTATGCCGGATGGAAGGAATGGATTCTGGATGACTGAGAAGGTCCGGAAAACATCTGTCATGAGAGTTATTTATCATTTATAATTAACATTTTAATTCATTTTATTTATGTACAATTTTATGAAGAAAGGGGCTTTCATGCTCCTTGTTGCCTGCCTTGCGATGGGTATGGCAAGTTGTAGTGACGATGACCCCGATTACAGCAATGTAACCCCGCCTACAGTGGCTGTGACACATAGTATCAGCGGACGTGTGACAGGTGTTGACGGTGAGGGTATTTCGGCAACCGTTTCCATGGGCGGGACATCCGCAACGACTAAGGCGGACGGTACATTCGTGTTTGAAAATGTAGCCGCAGGTACTTATACCTTGAAGGCGGAAGCGGATGGCAAGGAGTCCAAAGAGACTTCCGTTACCGTGAGTGACGGGGACAGCAACAATCCGGTGTGGAACGTGGCATTGAGCAATAAAGGAACTGCGATTAACGTAGAGCCGGACGGTTCTGCCAGCGGTGTTGTCACTTCCGAGACATTGAAAGGGAATGAGGATGGAGAGATAGAAATGACATTGACCGCCCCGGCAGGTGCCGTGGAAGCCGGTACGCAAATCATTGTCACTCCCATCTATTCAACGGATGAGGTTGAACAGGCCGCAGTTCGTTCTGCCGTTACGAAAGCGGTTGGAAGTACCTTGCTGATAGGTACGAGAGTCAGCAGTTCCAACGCGTCGGCCGAATTGCAGGAATCTGTGACGTTAGAGTATGACGTGGATCCTGAGATAGCTGAAACCATCACCGCACAGAAATATGTGAACGGACAATGGGTGGATGCGGAATATACGGTAGGAACGGACGGGAAAGTCACGGTGACAGTTGACCAGTTCACCTCCTACTCGTTGTTATGCAATGCCACCATCAGCTCATCGAAAACATCGGAGGCTGTCAGCTTCTCTCCCGACTCATGGGACAACCTGTACGGAAGCGGTGACATGGCTGTTTCATCTGCTTCCTATTCCTACAAGATCGGTACGGATATCAGTTCGTCCGGCACGAACAAGATCACCGCTTACCTGATTGAAATCGTGGCACGTGCCGCAGGAGCAGGTGTGACAGAGGCAACTGGTACCTATCCCATCAATGTGACCCTGCCTGTCGGCACGGCCATGAGCATCAGCGGACAGCAGGAGGTAACCACGCTCACCGCATCCACATTAGGTCGTAGCGTTTCCGGCAGGCAGTATGGGACGGTATCTGTCATAACCCGGTCTTGGAACCGCCAGCATACGGGTGGAACCGATTGACAGAACCGGTGTAAGATTAGCCTTTCATTCATCCCGATACGGAAGCCCCTGTCTGAACCCGGTCACCGGAGGAGACAGGGGCTTTTTCTATATTTTATCTATCCATTGAATTTTTATGGAAACAGGGAATATCTCATTGCAGTATAAGGTACTTCTAGGATACATGATATTGGTCGTGGCCGTTTGCGGCATGGTTTCCATCCTGTTATACGAACGTGACCGTATGCGTACGATAAGATCGGAGACAGCGGAGATACGCCGGATTTGGCATGATATCAGTACGGCCCATCGCCATATCACCGAACTTGCCACCGACGGGGAGTCCGTCATTGTCTGGGAGGATGCCGACTTCCGTGACTACCATGGAAAGCGCCTGCATACGGACAGCCTGCTGCAAACATTGAAATCGAGTTGTGGCATGTTTGTCCTGCCCGGACAGATCGATTCTTTATGTCATTTACTGGAGGCCAAGGAAGAGCATCTGTCCCACATCATGAAAGCCATCGCCCAGCTGGAGGAGGCAGACAGCCTGCTCGCAAACCGTCTGCCAGTCGTTGCTAGGGAAGCGGTCCGCATCCGGACGGTCACCCGGAGGAAGACAGGTGTCGCCGGCTGGCTCGGGGGGAAAAAGAGTGTACAGGTCCTCGAACCGTCGGAAGGGCTACGGGAATTGAATGACAGGCTGGTTGCCATGCAGGAGGAACGTAACCGCCGAATAAATGCATATGCGGACAGCCTGCGCAGGCAGAACAGGACATTGAACCAGAAACTGCACGTGCTCGTCACCCATCTTGACGGGCAAGCGCAGGCGGCGTTCATCAGTCGTGAGGAAAAAATCACGGAAGCCGGAGATTTTTCTTTCAAGCTGTTTGTCTTGGTAATCGTCTCCGCTTCCTCCTTGCTATTCATCTCGTTCCTGATCATACGGCATGACATCAGGAAAGAAAGGGAAGGGCGGGCACAGCTCCAAAGGATAAACCGTGAGAACGAGGAACTGCTCGGTATGCGTAAACAGATCATCCTGACCATCTCGCACGATATACGGGGACCATTGGGCAATATCAGCAACTGTGTGGAGCTGGCCTCGGAAACCCGTGAGAAGAAAAAACGGGAAGGCTATCTGGAGAACATCCGCCATTCCTGCCGCCATATACTGAATCTGGTGAACAACCTGATGGATGTCTATAGGATCAATGAGACCAGGGATACCCGTAATGAGATCCCTTTCCGTTTGGGCAGCCTGCTAGACAACATATCGGAGGAATACGCCCGGAAAGCGGCCGGCCAGGCCCTGCTGTTCGAGAGGTGTCATGAGATTGTCAACAATATCACGGTGAGAGGAGATGCCGACAAGCTGGAACAGATACTGGACAATCTGCTGACAAACGCCATCAAGTTCACCCCGTCCGGTACGGTCCGTTTCCATACCGGATATGCGGAAGGCAGGTTGCATGTGGAGGTAGGCGATACCGGTATCGGCATGGACAGGGAGACACTGGAGCGTGTCTTCCGTCCGTTCGAGCGTGCGGCGCAGGAGATAAACTCTGAAGGGTTCGGTCTGGGGCTCTTTATCACGAAAGGTCTTGTGAAGGTGCTGGACGGAAACATAGACGTGGAGAGCCGGCCGGGCAAGGGCACGATATTCCGCCTGACGTTTCCTCTTCCGGAAACAACGGAGGATCCGGAAACGGAGGAGTTCCAGGTACAGTCCGCCATGGTACTTCCCAAGCGTGTGCTGGTAGTGGATGATGACAGCATCCTTTTGAGAATAACGGAAGACATGCTCGGACGCCACGGCGTGGAATGCACGACCTGCCAGAGCGTAAAAGAGGCGGTTCTCGCGCTCGACCGTCTGGATTACGATCTGGTGTTGACAGACATACAGATGCCCGTGACCGACGGTTTCGGCCTGTTGAAATTGCTGCGCGGTTCGGATATCGGAAATTCCCGTACCATCCCTGTCGCCGTCATGACGGCACGGGGTGACGGCGACTCGGGTGTCTATGCGAGGTCCGGTTTTTGCGGTTGCATACACAAGCCTTTCTCCTCAAAAGGACTGCTGGCCTTTCTTTCCTCCGTAATGGCAGACAGAGCTGCCGGTGCGTCCCCGTTTGATTATTTCCGTCTGATGGAAAGTACGGACGACCGCCGGCATATGTTCGGGCTTGTCATGAAAGAGTCGGAAAAGGATCTGGCCGAACTGGAAGGGGCAATGGAGGGGATGGACCGTGAGGCCATGCGGAGGACCGTGCACCGGATGGCTCCAGTCTGGGAATTGCTGGGAGCCGGTGACGTGTTGTCGGACTACCGGAAAATCCTGCATGACAAGGCCGCAGGCGACGAGACGGTCAGAGGGCACACCTTGAGGGTTATGGAGCAGATACGGACACTGATGGATGAGGTGAATAATGAATTAGAGAAAAGGGATGACGGGAATGAAAAAGACCTTACTGGTCGTGGAGGATAACCTGATCCTCTGCGATATTCTTGAGAAATGGCTGCTGAAAGCCGGTTATGGAGTATTGACGGCCACGGACGAGCCTTCGGCACGCCGAAAAATCAAAGGGAACGACGTGGCGCTGGTGCTGACGGATGTCCGCCTCCCCGAAGGGGATGGCATCAGCCTGCTGGAATGGAGCGTGTCCCAAGGGTTACACATCCCTTTTGTGGTGATGACCGAATATGCCTCCATTGCGGATGCGGTGCGTGCCGTCAAATTGGGTGCGAAAGACTACTTGCCCAAGCCTGTCCATGAGGAACAACTGATGGAACTGTTACGGGGATTGGTCGGCCTGCCAGTTTCCGTTCCCCCGAGGAAATCATTCATGAAAAGGTTTAGCGTGGCGGTCCGGGAGACCGAACGGATAGCTTGTCGTGTGGCTCCCCTGGATTGTTCCGTCATGATCCTTGGACCGAATGGTAGCGGAAAAGAATCTGTCGCGCAGCTGATCCAACGGCATAGCGGACGTAAGGACAAGCCTTTTGTGGCGGTGAACTGCGGTTGTATCCGGGGGGAACTCGCCGCATCGGAGTTTTTCGGTCACGTGCAGGGGGCGTTTACCGATGCGAAAAAGGATTCCGCCGGCTATTTTGAGGCGGCCCGGGGCGGTACGCTCTTTCTTGACGAGATCGGAAACATGCCTCCTGAAATGCAGACACTGCTACTCAGGGTATTGCAGGAAAGAGTGTATTGTCCGGTGGGCAGCCGCAAAGAACTTGAAGCCGATGTACGGATATTGTCGGCCACCAACGAGGATATGGAGCGTGTCATACGGGAGGGGCGTTTCCGGGAGGATCTGTACTACCGTCTCGCCGAGTTTGAGATATGCCAGCCCTCCCTCTCCGAATGTCCGGAGGATATATTGCCGTTGGCGGATTTCTTCCGTAAGCGACATTCAGAAGAGATACGTGTGGAAACCTCCGGTTTTACCGAACAAGCCAGAATCTCCATGCTTTCCCACTCATGGCCGGGCAATGTACGTGAACTCGGTAACCGGGTAAGGCGTGCCGTATTGCTGGCGGAATCCCCCTCGTTAACCCACAGAGATTTGGGTCTTGAGGCGGCCGTTTGTAAAACAGGTGGAAAATGCAAGAAAGGCTTGATGGAAGAAGCGGAAGAGAAAGAACGAATAAGGAAGATCCTGGAAGAATGTGGAGGTAAGATCAGCCGTGCGGCAAAAATGCTGGGGATGAGCCGTCCGACACTATACAAGAAAATGGAAATGTATGGATTGAGATAGAATTTTCATATGTTTCGTTCATATATAAGCCGGCAGATTCCGTTGGAGAAAGTTTTGCGGCCAGGAAGTTTCCAGCGGGCAGGCTGGAATTCTTCCGTCAGGGGGGATTCCGCCACCATAAGAAAGGGGTAGCGGATAAAGTACCGTCTCGTCCACCAGATTATACCGGAAAAGTCCATCGGCATATTCCGCGCTACCTCCATCTCCTACTCCTGCCAGATAAATGCAATCCTTGTCGTGCTTTTACCTTACATTCGGCAAGGGACATTCAGTAAATCCTATAAAATTAGTCAACTGATTCATACTTACAGTATTGTGAATTAGTTGTTTTTTTGTATCTTTCGATATTCCCCCGCAAATAAGGTTTGACAGCCAAAACGGGGGGGGAATATCCAAACTAAGATATGGCGAGGATACAAAATATTTCAGAGATTCATCCTACTTTGGGATTTACAGAATTCGAATTTCTTCAATTACCCATGCACTTGTCATGATTTGTCGGGTTCCTTTCCTTTTTCGCTTTCCAGACCCAGTCGTTTACGGAGTTCCGGGTCATTTTTGATGCGCCGCATCTCCTCATTGATAATAGCCTGCGCGTCCGCCTTGATCTGGTCGTAATTGCGTTGTATCTGTTGCATCATGATGTCGTTACCGTTCCTGTCCTTGAAGTCGTTGATGACCGGGATTCTCTGATAAGCCTTTTCTTCCGCGCTGATCCTGGCATGGTCTACGACGATTTCGGCATGAAATATTTTCTGTTCTATCCTCTCATCGAAATTATCCGCCACAGCTCCGACAAACGTGCCTTGCGAGAGGTTGGCAATCTTGGATGCCGGAATAAGCGAGTCAAGCTGTGTGTTGATGGAGGTGGATACGTCCTGACGGTTGATGGAAACGGACTGACGCTGTTGGAGCACTTTGCCGAAGCGCTCTGAAAGCGTTTTTGCGGTTTCCCCGACCACCTGTCCGCTGAAAATATTCCCCACCGTGTTCTGGATGACCTTGGATTCCTTTTCACCGTAATCGCGTGTCAGCTGGCTGAAATCCTGAAAACCCAGAAGCACGCCCACCTTGTTGCTTCTCGCCGTCGCGATTAGGTTGTCAAGCCCACGGAAATAGATGGTGGGAAGCTCGTCGATGATGACGGCGCATTTAAGCTGTCTTTTCTTGTTGATAAGCTTGACGATACGGGAATTGTATAATCCGAGCGCTGCCGAATAAATGTTCTGCCTGTCCGGATTGTTGCCCACACAGAGCAGTTTGGGTTCTTTCGGATTGTTGATATCCAATGAGAAATCATTACCGGTCATCACCCAGTAGAGTTGTGGGGAGATCATGCGCGTAAGGGGTATTTTTGCCGAGGCTATCTGGCCCTGGAGCTGGTCCTGGGCATTTCCTTTCCATGCGTCCATGAAGGGGGAAAGATAGTTTTCCAGCTCCGGATAAGAGGTCAGGATGGTGAACAGATCCGAGTAGGGCTTGTTGAGCAGTTCCACCGCGTGGGGAAACGTACAGTAAATGCCGTTCTTGTAAATCTTTAAATACCAGATTATTGCCGCGAGCAGAATGATGGGGGACTCCACGAAGAAGTCCCCCTGTTTTTCGATCCAGGTGCGGTTGAGGTTGAGCATTATCGTATAGCTCGCCTCATACGCGTCGGATATGTCCGTCATGAATTCCGGATTGATGGGATTGCAGCGGTGCGACCTGCGTGGATCATCGAAATTGATGACATAGAACCGGGGCTTGACCTCGTATTTGTCCATATTCTTCAATAACGAGTTATAGGCGATGGTGGACAGGTCGTCAAACTTGTAATCGTAGATGTAGATCGCGAAGCCCTTGGCGATAAGCTGGCGGATGTAGCTGTTGACTATCGCGTAGGACTTGCCGCTGCCCGGCGTCCCGATAACCATGCAGGCTCGAAAAATATTGACTATGTTGGCAAATCCATTATGCCACCGCCTGTTATAATAAAATCTTGTAGGGAGATTCACCGAATACTCGTTCTCGATCAGACGGGTTTCCTGCATGAAACTCTCGTTCTCCATGTTGAAGACGTCCTCCATGAGGTTGTGCTTATGGAGCCGGCTCATCCACAGACCCGCCATCAACAGGCCAAGATAACCCGCGGTAAGCGTGCAGATATACAATATGGAGCCCACCGTGTGTGGCAAAGATAGCTCAAGCAGCCACCAGTTCAGAAAAAACAGCACGCTTCCAGCCACCAGGGCCGTATAGATCTTGTGCCAGGTGATTTTTTCCCCTTTGATCCCATGCGTGCCCAGACAGGAGATGGCCAGCAGAAGCACCGCCAGCAGCTTGGTCCAGAGGATACAGTTGAAAACACCGGTCGTGTTGTTGAAGTTTACCAGAATCCGGTCTATCACCTCAAGGTTCAGATGCCATGCGGTGATACTTGGATAGCAGTACACATAAACGTGTACCACCAAAAGAAAAATACTCACGGCCCTGCCGAACTCCATTATCTTGGCGAGAGCCCTCAAATCGTCTTCCTGTTGCATAAAAATTGTGGATAAACGGGTTGATACTTGTTTTGTCTAAATGCCACGTGACTTACGCCCGGCTTTCTTCTTTTTCTTCATGCGGCGTGCGAAAGCCTCCTCCTCGTAATCCCGCGGATTGGTTTCCATGGAAAGGATACCCGCTGCCAGTTCGAGCGCACTTTCCTGTCCGTCCTTGTAACGATGATGCCGCCAGAGCTCCGCGGCGGTATGTCCGTCCCGTTCATTTGCGGATATGCCCTCCAACCATTTGAAATAGTCGTTGAACACATTTGCGGAAAACTCCTTGCCCATGCGTGAGCCGTTGAACACCTCCCGGCGGTTGTGGTCAATGAAGGTGACACCGTAGATACGTCCCCGCTCATTCTCACGGAAGACCACATCGATACGGTTTTGCCCGAGCAGTTCCACAAACCGTTTCCGTGAATCCGCCAGCCGCAAGGCACGGGCGATGTCCCCCTGTATGGACGGTGCCCGTTTCCCTTCCTTGAGGGCTTTCAGGTTCATCAGCATCCGCTTTTCCAACTGTTCATTTCCGAAGCGTTTCCCAAATCGGGAACTCTTGAACGGCGGACTGACCACCCTGCCGGTATCATCCGTGGCCGAATAGACAATGCCGGTGTATGATACACCATTGTATTCTCCCCTGACCTGTTTCGCCTCGATGTTGAGCGTGGACAGTAGCGCGCTATATTCCCCGAAGGTCTGGAAACGGTAGCTTTCCAGCACGGCCTTAAGGGTATTGCCTACCTGATGGCGGACATCTCCCAAGGAGGCGTCCACCTTCCTTAGTTCCGCTTTCGGATTCCGCCTTTCCACATCCGCTCTGTTCCGCAGGCCGAAATCCGCTTCCAGTTCCCGGCAGGCGGTCATGGAACGCCGGTGCTCGTAGGCATCGCTGATCTTTTTCCCCTGTTCATCCACACATACACTGACGATATGGATGTGGGTATTGTGTGTATCGGCATGTTTGTAGGTGATGTAAGGCTGGTTCCCATACCCCATCTTCCGCATATAACGCTCCGCCAGTTCTGCCAGCCGCCCGTCAGTCAGCTGGTCTTCCGGTGCCGGTGAGAGGGAGATGTGCAGGACGGGCTTCTCCGTGTTGCGGTTTGCCAGCAGGTAGTTCTCGAAAGAGAGCAATGCCATGCGTATGTCCCCGCTCGGCAACCCCAGCCGGTCGGAGATCATACGGCTGCCGGAAAGGATCTCAGCCGTACCAGCCGCTACCTTGTCGTAGTTATAGGCAAGCACCCCGTAAAGACTCATGCCATGACTTATTTTTGCAACCATTTCCGCTCGTATTCCTGGGTTAGCGCCATGACCTTTTTACAGACGAGCATCAGCTCGAGGCTCAACCTTTCCAGTTTATAGAGCAATGCCCTCGCCCGTTTCTCCCCGAAATTGTTCTTCAAGGCACGTACCACCTGGTTGTAGTTATTGCCGACAGCCTGGAACTGTTTGTGGAATTCTGTCAGCCTGATGTAATAGTCCATCGTCGCCTTGTCTATTTTCACGACCTTTATCTGTCCCGAGAAGATGGATTTCTTGATGAACAGCGTGAGGTTGCCGACTCCCGAATCCGCCAGCAACTTTTCAAATCTTGTGTTCTCCTCGGCGTTCAGGCGGAAACTGTACTTGCGGTCCGCCGGATCACTTTTGGGCTTTCTGCCCGTCCTTGTCCCTGTTGTTCTCTCCATACACATGAGATTTTTGGTTTGTACTTTTTTTCTCTTCCGGAATCCGCGACTTTGGAGCGGATTCCCCCGCCCCTCTGGGCGGGCAAGTTGGTTCTTGTCGGACAAAAGACTTTTTGTCGGACAAGGACACAACTTGCTCTGTTCGCTTGAACAGAGAATCCTCCTATGGTCGGATTGCTGCGCGACGTTCACGGCGTGCTGTGGTCCGGCGAAGTCAGTTCCTTTCCATTGTCTGATTCCGATTTTGCAAAATTAGATAGTGATAACCGATTGGTAAACAGTGTTTTATATGACATTTGATGACATCTGACGACATCTGATGTCAGGTAGGGGAAATGTTGGCGGAAGTTTCAAAAATAGCCGCTACTTTTGGAACAGTGCATGAGGGCATACATTGGAACATTACCATGTAAGGTGTACTGCTTGCCTGTCATGGGTGGTGTATGACATGAATGCAATATCATCTGTCAGTGTGCAATGCCATATATACTGTATGGCACTCCTGCATAGCGGAATACATTGTATTCGTGCAATACAGCAAGGAGTGCATTGGGGGCTATATTGCATGAATGCAATGCATCCTACATGGCAACACCCTCCGGCAATCGGCAATACTTTGTTGCAATATGGTATGCAATGTATTCATGCAAGCGGACAGGCAGTGCATCATTGCCATCTACCAACGGATGCATTATCATGTAATGAAACAGAAAAAAACAAAATCAGACAGATATGAAACCAAATTATACACTCTAAATTCAAGCCTATGAATAAAGAACCTTTATTTGTCGCTTTGAGCAACCAGAAGGGTGGTGTGGGAAAATCCACGTTCACCGTATTGCTCGCCAGTTACTTCCATTACCAGAAAGGATATAACGTACTTGTGGTGGATTGTGATTATCCACAGCATAGTATCAGTGCCATGCGGGACTGGGAAGTGGGGAATATTGAAAAGAACGTACATCTGCAAAACCAACTGGTGGAACAACTCGGAGCAAGCGGCAGGAAAGCCTACAGCATTCTGAACTCCACCCCGGAGGAAGCCCGGGAAACGGCCGGACGTTTTCTCGAAAAGTCGGAGCTGGATTATGACCTTGTCCTTTTTGACCTCCCCGGTACCGTGAATGTGCCCGGTGTCTTCCAGTCCGTAATCAATATGGACTATGTATTCACTCCGATTACACAGGAAAGGATGGTGATGCGGAGCAGCATGGCTTTTGTCCTTGCCATCAGGGAATACATGCACCGGCATACGGATGTACCCTTGCGTGGCATCCATATGTTCTGGAACCGGATGGACAAGCGTGTTTCCAAAGGCCTGTATAACGGCTATACCGAAATTTTCCGCTCGCTGAAACTGCCGGCACTGGAGACTGTTATTCCAAGTGCGGAACGCTACAACAAAGATTCCGGAATGAAGGGGCAGCTGTTCCGCAGCACCTTGTTCCCTCCATCTGCCGCCGCACTGAAAGGCAGCAATCTGGATCTGCTGGTTGCGGAGATGGAAACCATACTGAAACTTAAATAGGAATCATCATGGCTACCAAGAGAAGAACGGATTACCGGGTGGACGAGGATGCCCTGAAGCGTATGATGGCGGGGGATGTCACGGCATTGGAGGAAACAGCAGCTCCGGCTGAGACTCCGGAAATAAAGCCCTCCCTTTCCCGGGAGAGACAGGAGAAGAAAACCTCTGCCGGTTCCCCCAAACAGCAAACAAGAAAATTTCCGGATGAGGCATCAGGTGCCGATGAATACCGGCTGCGTTTTCTGGAAGCAAAGCTGACGGGTACCAGAAGGCAGACCTATATCCACGATTCCCTGTATAGGGTGGTCGCCAGGGTGCTGCCGGTCATTGCGCCGGACATGTCCGTCCCGATGTTTCTAAGCAGCGTCCTGTCAGACCATCTGGAAAGGTATCAGAACATCATCAATGAGATATATAACCAGGAAGCCACACAAAAACCGATAGAATGGAAGAAATAGTTTATTTGTCAATACGGCTCGGCTGTACCGCTTATCTATTATATAAGGTATGGGAGCAGAAAAAGAGAATAGGTGAGATATGTGACTTGCTTTATACTCCCCGTAGTAAGAAACCGGAAATGGAAAAGGATGACCACCGGAATCCGGAGAATACGACAGATGTGATGGGGGCCACCCGTTTTGTCTATCTGGATGAGAATGCCGGAAAGACGGTTGCCCCTTACATGAGCCAGCAACTGGAGATGGGAAGTGACCTTATCGGCAAGGATGAGGATATTCCAGAAGATGAGGTGGAATGCGATCTGCCTCTGGAGGAGATGGAAATGCTGAGAAATGAGCAGGAGGCACTGGACGACTTGTCTCCTGAAACGGAAACCATTATTCCGGTGGTCACTTCTGCCGACCTGCTCAATGTCGGTGACGTGCTGCTTAATTTGGACGGTGCCGGATCGGATGAGAATAAATCACGCCGGGCCGCCATGACATTGCGTGCCATCCGGGAAACGGACATGTTTGAGCTGTTCTCCTCCCAGGTGGAGAACAAGAGACTGATTGAGGAACTGATGGAGAGGTATATTGATGAGGAGGGGAATATAAAGCAAAAAAAAGGAATGATTGAAATGTTAGTAGATTGGAAACAGTTGATATAAAAAGTTGAATAAGCCTGTACAGACACAAAGAATGTACAGGCTTTCTCCTACCATATCATTTGCAATAGTCAAATAGTTTTATTCCATTTTCTGGTTTTTGAAAAGATATACCCTCTATTCTTATCTTGAAGATTTCATTTAATCCTTCTATAGGCTTCTTATACTTAGGCATGCATACTATATGATATCTTTGATCGTCTAAGTCAAACAAATTGGTTCTATCCATGGAAACGAATCCTTTTTTTGCCATACTCATAAACGATTGTAGATAGTCGCTTTTTTCTTCATTGTTGTCATAAAACCTTTCATTTATAAATGAATGATTAATAATTATATCTTCATCTAAAAAAATAGGAGATAAATCATATACTTGTTTCTGCAGTTTTCTAAGTTTTTCTCTATCATTTATTGGTTCAGGCAAAATGCCCCCTGCTGATGCTGCATGGATATAATTATCATTAATTACACAAAACCAATCAATGTCTTTTGCATACATATAATCGTCCGAGTACTTCATATTAAGGAGGGAAATATTAATTTACAATTATAGCAAGCTGGTATAATTTCCATTGTTCTAGGTCTAACAGCCTTTGAAAAAAATAAAGTTTCTAATTTATTTACTTTGTACTTTCTCATTAAATTATTTCCCGCATGTTGCTCAGCGCAATTTCCTATTATATAATTTTTCTCATGTGGATGATTTGACTTTTTCCCAATTTCATTAATCTTTTCCATCTTCTTGCGTAAAATACTATGCCATTTTGTTCCCTTGGGACTATGGGAATAACCATGATGTGTTATTTCTTTACCTTTTTGAGAAGAGTAGCATATTGATGCGACTGCTGGATAATCCCAATACCATACCCCTTTTTGCTTATCTCTACGAAGTACTTCAATATGTACTTTAAGTATATGTTTACAATATTTTCTGATTTCAGATTCCATAGCTATTGTAGTTTAATAAAATCCTGATTGATTCAAAATACAAAGATAGCAAATATGGAATTTAGGGAGTAATTTGGTATTGAAAATATCCCCCAAAAATATTTATCGTTATGAATTTAATAGACATTATACAGAATAAGGTTTAAGGGGACTGTAAATCAGTGTACCTGTTCCTTATTCTATATAAACTCTAATATGTTGAAGTGTTCAACTTTATTTAAATTCATTACTAACAGACATCTGATGACATTTGATGACATCTGATGACACCGCTGAATCATAGCGTGTTATCCCCTTTTATCTTCGCCCTCGAATTCAAATTTATGTCTTACCCAAACGATTCGACAATGAAGAGAAGAATCCTTTTTTCAGTGATGTGCGCGGCGATTGCCGCCGGTGCTTTCGCGCAGGGCCAAGGGCAGGGCCTTGCCGGTATCAACGAGGCGACCAGCCTCATGACCTCGTATTTCGATCCCGCCACCAAACTGTGCTATGCCATCGGTGCGGTGCTCGGCCTGGTGGGCGGCATCAAGACCTACGGCAAGTTCTCCAGCGGTGATCCCGACACCTCGAAAACCGCCGCCAGCTGGTTCTTTGCCTGCATCTTTCTGATTGTAGCCGCCACCATCCTGCGTTCCTTCTTCCTCTAAGCGGTATGGAGTATCCTGTAAACAAGGGGGCGGGCAATCCCGTCGAGTTCAAGGGGCTCAAGTCACAATACCTGTTCGTCTTTGCGGGCGGTATGGTGACGGTGCTTCTGGCGGTGGTCATCCTCTACCTGGCAGGCGTGGACCAATGGATATGCATCCCTTTCGGGACCGTATCCGGCGGTCTGCTGGCATGGGCGGTGTTCCGGCTGAACGCCCGCTACGGCGAACACGGTCTTATGAAGCTGCTGGCGGAGAAACGCCATCCGCGCTACCTGATCCACCGCAAGAGAGTTTTCAGATTATTTGCAAAAAGAAAAAAACGACAATCATGAGAAATGTATTGAAAGCGGAAACGCTGGAACGCAAGTTCCCCCTGCTCTCGGTGGAGAACGGCTGCATCGTGAGCAAGGATGCCGACCTGACCGTAGCCTTCGAGGTGGAGCTTCCCGAGCTGTACACGGTGACGGCGGAAGAGTATGAGGCCATGCACTCCACCTGGATAAAAGCCGCCAGGGTACTGCCCGAACATAGCATCGTCTGCAAGCAGGACTGGTTCACGAAGGAGAGCTACCGTCCCCAAAACGGCGGGGAGGAACAGAGCTTCCTCTCGCGCAGCTATGAGCGGCACTTCAACGAAAGGCCGTACCTGAACCACCGCTGTTTCCTGTATCTGACAAAGACCACCCGTGAGCGCAACCGCCGGCAAAGCGACTTCAGCACCCTCTGCCGGGGATTCCTGCTGCCCAGGGAGATTACCGACAAGGACATGGCGGCCCGTTTCCTGGAAGCGGTGGAGCAGTTCGAGCATATCGTGAACGACTCCGGCCATATCCGGCTGCGCCGCCTGGAAACGGAGGAGATTACCGGCACGAGGGAACGTCCCGGGCTGGTGGAGAAATACCTCTCCCTCTCGATGGAGGACGAAACCGCCGTGCTGCAGGACATCTGCCTCAAGCCCGGACGGATGCGTATCGGGGACAAGCGGCTCTGCCTGCACACACTTTCGGATACGGAAGACCTGCCGGGCAAGCTCTCCACCGACATGCGCTACGAGCGTATGTCCACCGACAGGAGTGACTGCCGTCTTTCCTTCGCCGCACCCGTGGGGCTGCTACTCTCCTGCAACCACATCTACTCGCAGTACGTGTTCATCGACAACGCGCAGGAAATCCTGCAGATGATGGAGAAGAACTCGCGCAACATGCTCTCTCTGTCACGGTACAGCCGGAGCAATGCCGTGAACCAGGAATGGACGGAGATGTATCTGGACGAGGCGCATACCAAGGGAGTGCTTCCCGTCAGATGCCACTGCAATGTCATTGCCTGGGCGGAGGATGCGGAGGAGTTCCGCCGTATCAGGAACGACACGGGCAGCCAGCTTGCCATGATGGAATGCACTCCCCGGTACAACACCGTCGACACCCCGGTGCTTTACTGGGCGGGTATTCCGGGCAATGCGGGCGACTTTCCTGCCGAAGAGTCATTCTACACGTTCCTGGAGCAGGCGGTCTGCCTCTTTGCCGGGGAGACCAATTACAGAAGTTCGCCCAGTCCGTTCGGCATCCGCATGGCGGACCGGCAGAACGGCATTCCGGTGCACGTGGACATTTCCGACCTTCCGATGAAGCGCGGCATCATCACCAACCGCAATAAATTTATCCTGGGACCAAGCGGCAGCGGCAAGTCCTTTTTCACCAACCATCTGGTGCGTAACTATTACGAGCAGGGAGCGCATATCCTGCTGGTGGACACGGGCAACAGCTATCAGGGATTGTGCCGGATGATCCACGAGCGCACACGTGGCGGGGATGGCATCTACATCACGTATGAGGAGGACAATCCGATATCCTTCAACCCGTTCTACACCGATTCCGGACAGTTCGATGTGGAAAAGCGCGAGAGCATCAAGACTCTGATACTGACCTTGTGGAAACGGGAGGACGAGGCGCCGAAACGTTCGGAAGAGGTGGCGCTCTCGGGAGCGGTGAACGCCTATATCCGTAAAATTACCGGGAATCGGGAGGCAAGGCCGGACTTCAACGGCTTCTACGAGTTCGTTGACGGTGACTACCGCCGGATGATAGCGGAAAAGAAGGTACGCGAGAAGGATTTCGACATCGACGGCTTCCTGAACGTGCTGGAGCCTTTCTATAAGGGGGGCGACTACGACTTCCTGCTGAACTCCGACAAGGAACTGGACCTGACAAACAGGCGGTTCATCGTGTTCGAGCTGGACAACATCAGCGGCAACAAGGTGCTGCTGCCTGTGGTGACGCTGATCATCATGGAGACCTTCATCGCCAAGATGCGCCGTCTGAAAGGAATCCGCAAGGTAATATTGATAGAGGAATGTTGGAAAGCCCTTATGTCCGCCAACATGAGCGGCTATATCCAATATTTGTTCAAGACCGTCCGTAAATATTTCGGTGAGGCCGTAGTGGTGACCCAGGAGGTGGACGACATCATCAGCTCCCCGATTGTGAAGGAGGCCATCATCAACAACTCCGACTGCAAGATTCTTCTGGACCAGCGGAAATATATGAACAAGTTCGAGCATATCCAGCGGCTGCTCGGCCTGACGGAGAAAGAGAAAAGCCAGATACTCTCCATCAACCAGGCGAACCATCCCGGACGTTTTTACCGTGAAGTCTGGATAGGGCTTGGTGGCACCCGTTCGGCGGTCTATGCTACGGAAGTGAGTGCGGAAGAGTATTTCACGTTCACGACGGAAGAGTCCGAGAAGCTGGAAGTGCAACGGCTTGCCGAGGTGCTGGACGGCAACCTGGAACTTGCCATCCGCCGGATGGCAGAGAGAAAACGAGAGGAACAAAGACAAGTATCAACCCCAAAAAGAGAACAATGAGAAACAAATCCCTTATGAGACTGGCGGTGTGCCTGATCGGTATGGCCGCCATGGTATTGCAAGGCTGCTCGGAGAGCGGCACCGACCGTGACAAGCTCTGCGGCTCGTGGAGCAGCGTGGAAGGCAAGCCGGACGTGCTGGTATATAAGGAAGGGGAAGCCTACAAGGTGACGGTGTTCGCCCGCAGCGGAAAGATGCGCCGTCTCAGGCCTCAGACCTACCTGCTGGTTGAGGAGAACGGGAACCTGTTCATCAACACGGGGCACCGCATCGACATCTCCTACAACGAGGCCGCCGACGTGCTGACCTTCTCCCCGAACGGTGACTATGTGCGGAAGGAGGAACGCCCATGAAAGCGAAGTCACTCCTGATCGGAACGGTACTCGCCCTGTGCGGCACCGGCGCCAATGCCCAGTGGGTGGTGACCGATCCCGGCAACCTTGCCCAAAGCATCATCAACATGTCTGACAACATCGCCCATACCTCGAAAACGGCGGTCAATACGGCCGACAGCTTTGCGGAGACGGTGAAGATTTACGAGCAGGCCAAGAAGTATTACGACCAGTTAAAGGCGGTGAACGACCTGATACAGGACGCCCGCAAGGTGCGTGACATCATCCTGATGGTGGGCGACGTGTCCGACATCTATGTAACGAACTTCGGCAAGATGATGAACGACGGGAACTTCTCGCCCCGCGAGCTGGACGCCATCGCCTTCGGCTACACCCGCCTGCTGGAGGAGAGCAACGGCGTGCTGCAGGATCTCAGGCAGGTCATCAACGTGAGCACGCTCTCCATGACCGACAAGGACCGCATGGACGTGGTGGACCGCTGCTACTATGAGATGCGCCGCTACCGCAACCTTGTGAGCTATTATACGAACAAGAACATAGCCGTAAGCTATCTCCGTGCCAGAAAGAAGAACGACCTGGAACGTGTGATGCGGCTCTATGGGAATGAAACCTCCAAATACTGGTAGCCATGATGCCGTTGTCGATAGATTTTGCCAACCTGCATACCATACTGGCGACCCTGTATGACGATATGCTGCCCCTCTGCAAGGAAATGATGGACGTGGGAAAGGGACTTGCCGGGCTGGGTGCCCTGTTCTATGTCGCCGTCCGCGTGTGGCAGTCGATGGCCCGTGCCGAACCGATAGATGTCTATCCCCTGCTGCGTCCCTTCGCCATCGGCATCTGCATCCTGCTTTTCCCCACGCTGGTGCTCGGCACGCTGAACACCGTGCTCAGCCCGATAGTACAGGGTGCGCACAAGATGCTTGAGGGGCAGACGCTGGATATGGAACAGTACAGGGCGCAGAAGGAGGAACTGGAAAGGGAGGCCATGTTGCGCAATCCCGAAACCGCCTACCTGGTGAGCGACGAGGAATTCGACCGTCAGCTGGACGAGCTGGGCTGGTCAACGGTGGACACCGCCTCCCGCCTGGGCATGTACGTGGAGGTGGGGATGTACAATCTGGAGAAGAAAATCCGTGACGCCTTCCGCAGCCTGCTGGAACTGATATTCGCGGCGGCATCGCTGCTGATAGACACCGTGAGGACCTTTTTCCTTGTCGTGCTCTCCATACTGGGACCGGTGGCGTTCGCCTTCAGCGTATGGGACGGTTTCCAGTCCACGCTCGGGCAGTGGTTTACGAGGTACATATCCGTTTATCTCTGGCTTCCGGTCAGCGACCTGTTCAGCACCCTGCTCGCCAAGCTCCAGGTGCTGATGCTCCAAAATGACATTCTGGAATTACAGAACAACCCCGACTACTCGATAGACAACTCAAATAGCGTCTATATCATATTCATGCTGATAGGGATTATCGGGTACTTCACCGTCCCGACGGTGGCGGGCTGGATCGTACAGGCGGGCGGAGCCGGAAACTTCAGCCGTAACCTGAACCGCACGGCCACGAAAGCGGGCGGTTTCGCTGCCGGGGCGGGCGGTGCCGTACTGGGGAATATCGGGGGAAGACTGCGGGGCAAATAGGCTCTATGGCAACCCGTTTCCGTGAGTCGGGCAACTTGGATTACCGGGTTGGGCGACTTGTCGGAAGGAGCCGCCCGGTCATACCGGAAACATTTATTTATTCATTCAAACCAATCATTCGCTAAATGGAATTCAAGTCATTGACCAACATTGAGAGCAGCTTCAGGCGTATCCGGTTGATGCTGGCTGTCTTTACCGGCTGCTGTGCGCTCGTCACCGGCTATGCGTTGTGGAGCTCGTACCGTTTCGCCGAGAAGCAACGGGAAAAGATCTATGTGCTGGATAAGGGCAAGTCGCTGATGCTCGCCCTCTCGCAGGATCTTTCACAGAACCGCCCCGCCGAGGCGCGGGAACACGTCCGGCGCTTTCACGAGCTGTTCTTCTCGCTCTCCCCGCAGAAGGACGCGATCGAGCACAATATAGGCCGTGCCCTGCAGCTGGCGGACAAGAGCGCCTATCACTACTATGTGGACTTTGCCGAAAAGGGATATTACAACCGGCTGATTTCGGGCAACATCAACCAGGTGGTACACGTGGACAGCGTGGTGTGCGACTTTGCCGCCTATCCCTACAAGGCGCATACATATGCCCGGCAGCTGATCATCCGTGAGAGCAACGTGACCGAGCGGAGCCTTGTCACCTCCTGTTCGCTCCAGAATACGGGACGTTCGGACGACAATCCCAACGGGTTCATCATCGAGCAGTTCACCATACTGGAGAACAGGGATATAAGGAGTGTGGAACGATGAGAAGGAAACCTGCCGTCTTAAAACGTGCGGACAGCCGTATCCGGCTGTTCTGCCGCCGGCTGACCGGAAAGCAGCGCATTGTCTTGACAAGTGTCGTCTCGCTTCTGTTCACGGCAGCCTGTCTGTACTCGGTTGTCTCTTCCGTGTCCCGTTTGGGGGAACGGAAGGGCGACATGAAATCCGGGCATATCCGGCCCGTCATGTTACGGCCGGAAACAACAACCATTCATTCAAACATCCAGAAACATGAAAATGGACTTTCAGAAAATCAGGGAACGGCTGGGGCTGTCGAGTGACAAGCCGCTGACTCCCGAAGAGAAGCGCCGACGCGCGAGGTATATTGTCTATCCGTTCTTCTGCCTGCTGTGCGCCGGATTCCTCCTGCTGGTATTCAGCCCGTCGGAAAAGGAGAAGGCGGAAAAGGAAAAGGGCAAGGGATTCAACGTGGAGATGCCCTCGCCGAAAGATTCGGAAATGGAGGGCGACAAGGTAAGTGCCTACGAGCAGGAAGCACTGGCGAAAAAGGAAAAATGGCGCAGGGGAACCTTCCAGGAGATGTCCGAACTGCTCAACAAGGACAGTCAGGATACTGCCGGCCTTACCGCAGGAAAAGCCAACACGGAACTTCCGCCGGAACTGGAAACGGGGAAATCCCCCGGCTCCGTCCATTCCTCTGCGGAAGCCTACCGGAATATGAACCGCTCGCTAGGTGCTGTATATACCCGGAATGAAAATCAACAAGATGCCGATCTGCTCCGCCGTATAGAGGAACTGGAAAAAGAAAAGAGAACGGCGGAAGGACAGCCGGAAGGACAGACCCTGGAAGAAAAGATGGCACTGCTGGAAAAGTCTTACGAGCTGGCCGCCCGGTACAACGGGAAGCAGCCGGATGCCCCGGCTGCCGTGAATGGCCGGAGCGCCCGGAAAGACAGGACAGCCGTCCGCCCGGTGAAACAGGTACAGAATCAGGTGGTGTCATCGCTTGCACAACCTATGGGCAATGAGGATTTCATCGCCGAATTTGCGGAAGAGAGGAATACCGGTTTCCACACCCCTATAGGCAGGACACTCCCTTCCGGCAGGAATACCATCGCCGCCTGTGTACATGGTACGCAGACCGTATCGGACGGGCAGGTGTTACGCATCCGGTTGCTGGAGCCGATGGCGGTGGACGACCGGCTCATTCCCCAAGGGACGGTATTGACCGGCGGTACACGCATCCAGGGGGAGCGGATGGACATCCTTGTAGAGACGGTGGAATACAAAGGCACGCTGTTTCCTGTGGAACTGGAGGTATATGATGCCGACGGACAGCAGGGAATCCTCGTGCCGAACTCGATGGAGTATGACGCAGCTCGTGAGATAGCCGCGGGTATGGGCACCTCAATGGGGAGCAGCATCAACATCTCGACGGATGCCGGGGCGCAGATTGCCTCGGACGTGGGCAAGGGGGTAATACAGGGCGTGTCGCAATATGTGGAAAAGAAAATGCGTGCGGTGAAAATCACCCTGAAAGCCGGACACCGGCTGTTGCTGCACTCTCCCGAAAAATGAAAAGAGAAAAGAAACCAACCATTTATTCACCAACCAATCAAGAACGCACATGAAGAAGATTCTGATGATGTTTGCCCTGATTATGGGCGCAGTGGCTGCATACGCGCAGCAAAGCAGCGGAGATTATTACGAGGGATTGAGCCGCAAGATCGGCTTCAGCCAAATGATTCCCCCGCATGGTCTGGAAATCACGTATGACAAGACCGTACATATAATTTTCCCCTCTCCCGTAAGATACGTGGATTTGGGTTCCCCCAACCTGATAGCGGGCAAGGCAGACGGTGCGGAGAACGTCATCCGTGTGAAGGCGACCCGGAAACATTTCCGCAGTGAAACCAATATGAGCGTGATAACCGAGGACGGCAACTTTTACACATTCAACGTCAAGTATGCCGACGAGCCGTTGCTGCTGAACGTGGAGATGTGCGACTTCATCCATGACGGGGAGTCGGTTAACCGTCCGAACAATGCGATGGAAATCTACTTGCAGGAACTCGCCGGGGAGTCTCCCCGTCTGGTACGGCTGATCATGAAATCCGTGTATAGGCAGGATAAACGCAAGGTCAAGCACATCGGCAGCAAGCGGTTCGGGGTTCAATACCTGCTCAAGGGGCTTTACGCACATGGCGAGCTGCTCTATTTCCATACCGAGGTGAAGAACGCCACGCACGTGCCTTTCGATGTGGACTTCGTAACTTTCAAGATTGTAGACAAGAAAATCGTGAAGCGTACCGCCATGCAGGAGCAGATCATCTATCCGCTGCGTGCCTTCAACTATGTGACCCGTGTGGACGGGAAGAAGAACGAGCGGACGGTGTTCGCCCTGCCCAAGTTCACCATCCCCGACGGCAAGAAGCTGGTCGTGGAGATGTACGAGAAACAGGGTGGCCGCCATCAGTCGTTTGAGGTGGAGAACGAAGACCTGGTACGCGCCGGGACTGTCAATGAACTGAAAGTAAGATGAGTGCCATGAAAAGAAACTTCATCTTTATTATCCTCCTGCTTGCCCTCTTTACGGGGCAGGCGGAAGCCCAGCGCCGGCTGCCGGGGATGAAAGCCGTCCGCTTTACCGCTGAAATGGCCGACGGCTTTTACAGCCGGGCAGACCGCCATGATGCGGGCTACGCCTTTTCGCTGGCTGTTGCCACTTACACAAAGAAGGGGAACCAGTGGGTGTTTGGCTGTGAGATGCTACAACGTAATAACCCTTATCGGAACACGTATGTCCCACTGTCGCAGTATACAGGGGAAGGCGGTTATTATCATACAATCCTTTCCACATCCGGCAAGTCTTTCTTTCTGAACCTCGGCGCTTCCGCCTTGTTGGGCTACGAGGCCGTGAACAACGGAAACCGCCTGTTGGATGACGGAGCCGCCTTGCGCAAGTGTGAGTCCTTCATCTATGGAGGCGCGGTGACACTGGAAGCGGAGGGATACCTGTCGGACAGGATAGCCCTGCTGATACGCCTGCGTGAGCATTTCATGTGGGGTGGCGCATCCGGCCGCTGCCATTTCCAGTATGGAGCCGGAATCAAATACATTTTCTAACCTTAAAAAGAACAGATACCCATGAAAAGAAGAATCCTTGATATGGTGATGGCCGCCTGCTGCATGGCGGTTTCCTTCCTTGGTCTTGCCGCTTGTGACAATGAACTGGACATTCAGCAGGAATACCCGTTCACGGTGGAGTCCATGCCGGTGGCGGATGAGATAGCCGGTGATGAGACGGTGGAAATCCGTCTGGAAATCAAGCCGTCTGGAAATTTTACCGGAACGGTCTATACACTGAGGTATTTCCAGCCTGACGGAAAGGGCAGTCTGAAGATGGAGGACGGCACGGTACTGAAGCCCAATGACCGTTACCTGTTGAACGAATGGAAATTCCGGCTCTACTATACCTCGCAGAGCGACAAGGAGGCGCAGACCATTGACCTCTATTTTGAGGACAACTGGGGAAACTTGCAACAGCTGACGTATGATTTCAATGGAAAGGAAGCGGAGGAAGACAATAATAATACGGAGGCCGCATGAAAAGAATACCGGTTATTATGATTTTTCTGTCACTTGTTCTGTATGGCAAGGCAGAAAATCCCCCGTCTGACAAGGATAAGGCAGTAGCCTGCATCAAGCGGTGGGAAGGCTGGCACCGGGGGAAAATGCCTTACATCGGTTACGGACACCGCCTGCTCCCCCATGAGAAGCTGACCGAGAACCTGAGCGAGGCACAGGCGGACTCGCTTTTGAGATGCGACCTTGAACGGTGCCTGAAGGTATTCCGTAAATATGGAAAAGACTCGCTTCTTTTAAGTCTGTTAGGCTTTAATGTGGGCTGTTACCGTCTGGTTGGAGACGGGAAGATACCCAAAAGCAGACTGATTCAAAAACTGGAAAGTGGCGATCGGGATATTTACAGGGAATATATATCGTTCCGCTGTTATCGGGGAAAAGTCATTCCAAGCATAGAGAGAAGAAGGAAAGAGGAGTTTGAACTGTTCTATATACCCTAGATTGAAATTATGCAAAGCCGTGAACGGACGCTTGCCATCGCCGTTCACGGCTTTAGTCTTAGCCACTCTTAATTTACCTTTACCCGGTTCATCAGCTGCCCCGATATTTCGTGCAGCTCCCGGCAGCGTTCCGGCTGCTGTTCCCTCGCAAAGGCGGTGATTCCCTGTGTCAGTTTCCAGAGCGTGGCCCCGCCTGTCACTCCGTCGTCAGGATTGTTGTTCATCAGCAGTTTTTCCACCTCGCGTCCTTCGTTTTTCAACAAGGCTCCTTTCTGCACCAGATTCTTCAGTTCCTTGTCGAAATCCACGTCAATTTCCGATGCGCCTTGAATTTCGATGGCCTTCTGCATGATGGTGTCTTTGCTGTACAGCCCTTTGGTCAGGTCGGAAACTGCCGATACGGTGGTCTGCGTGTCCAGTTCATAGGTCTTTTGGGAAAGGGACAGGGAATCCGGCAGTCTGCCTCCAAGGTGCACCTGCCGCATGACGGATTCCCGGACCATCCCGTTCAGGCACGCCCCGTTGAGCAGGAACGACCGCATGTCCACCGAGCCGTTGCCATAGTCGGATGTGGAGAAGCGTGCTCCTGCGAAGATGATGACCGTCCCGTTCTTACGGGTGGGTATCTCTATCGGAGTGGGCAGGATCGTTTCGCACCATACTTTCGTGTCGCTCATATAGGCGTCGGACACGACCGCCCCCTGTCCTCCCGCCTCACGGATGAAAGCGGTCAGGATGTCCACCGAGTTGAGCCGGCGGTAGGAGTCCGACAACACGCCCCGGACCTCCATGCCTACCGCACGTATCAGTACCCGTGTGCGCTCGGTCCATCCCGAATGTTCGTTCAGGATGGTGGCGCACAACTGTTTCTGCCAGGCATCTCCGGCGGAAAGCTCGCGCAGGTATTTGGCGGGAATGCCCATCTTCTCCGAAATCTGGCTTATGGCGTTGCCGTGCAGGTTGAAGTTCCCTTCGGGCATTGCCATCTGTACCCTTCCTTCCGCTTTGAAGGAGATAACGGGGCGTTCCTTGCTACGTTGGCTTACCCCGATGGGAGCGATGAAATCCTGTGCGATCCGCCCCTCACTGAGCAGACGGTTGATGGTGTCCATGACATCCCCCTGCCTGCCTTCTATCATTCGCCGTACCTTGTTGATGACTACCTGGTTGAGTCCCTGCTGTTTCTGTACCGGTGCAGTGGCCGGCATGACTGTTGCTTCCATATTTTTTGTTTTTAAAGTTGATAAATCACAATTTGTTCTTATGGCTTGTCTTGCTTGTTTTAGTAAATTCAGATCTGTACTCTTCTGACAGACGGATATAATCCTTTTCGCTATATCCGGCCGGTCCGAACAGTTCATAATATCCGGGGAAGGGTTTTCTTTCCGTTTCCGGTATATGCGTGCTGGTTTCCTTATGGCAACAGATGATGTGCCGGACAAACCGGTAGCACTTGCAAAGATCCGCCAGGATGGTGTACTCGTTGTCCGTATGAGGTTCATAATATCCGCAGGAGAGATTGACGCAGGATACTTCCAGCCCGTTCCTTTTCAAGGCCGCCACATCCGTAGCCAGTCCCTGTGCCGGCTTGTAGCCGTACCTCCGGAAATCTATAGCTGAAATGAAGTCATTGGAGCAGAGCTTCATTCCGTTGATTTGTGTTACCATATCCCCGTTCCCTTTCCGGTCACACTGAATCACGAAACGGCAGTCGGAAAAGAAGGACATATCGGCATGGCCGCTGCCTATGCATCCCACCTCCTCCTGTACGAAGAAGGCGCATTTCACCGCCTTGAAATCCTCCAGGCATTTCAGGCAGATCCAGATGCCGTTCTTGTCATCCGCGCCGATTCCAGTCATCCGTTTACGCTTGTGATCATAGCCGACAATCATCGAGTCCGCCACAAGATGGGCCACATAGGAGCCTGTCTTGCGCCGGTGTACCTCGTCCATGTGCGCCACGACACAGGGGTAGCTTTCCCGGTTGCCTTTGACCGCGTAGATGTTTCCGTGCCGGTCTTGCCGGAAAGGAATCCCCATCCGCCTGAGTTCCCCGATGATGAACCCGGCTATCTTCCCCTCCTTGCCGGAGGGGGAGGAGATGTTGTAAAGAGCCATTAATTTTTCCATGATACTGACTTTTTAGGAGATGAACAACTTTTCGATTTGCAGGTACCGTCTGAACTCCGGTACGGGACGTCCCTTCTTGAAGAGGAAGGACGGATATTTCTTTCCCTTGTATTCCACCGACGTGCCTTTCAGTACTTTTCCGAATACGGTGAATATATAGAACATGTCCTGACAATTCTTGCAGAATGCCATATCCGGAAAGGGATGTATTTTTCCGCATTTGGGACATACATATTTTCTCCTGTTTGCGCACCCTTCCGTGCTCCGGCAGGAGGCTATGCTCGTGTCGCCCTCCGTATTTCTCAGTTCCAGGTTGCCGTCCGTTAGATGGAGGCTGTAGAACGTGTCGAGGTAAGGCACCCCTTTCTTGTGCCACCTGCAGGCGGGCACTTTCACCGTCAATGAAACCTGTATATTGTCTCCGGCCGCCCATTCCTGCCCCTCAATGGGATTCAGTACGGTGAAATCTGTTGTATGTGTATAATCGTTGTATCTGCGTCGCAACAGGATGCCCGCCTCCTGCGCCTGCTTGCGGATCAGTTCGGCGACGAATGCGTGTGAGGAATAGATGCGGTCCAGCAGGGAGGCGGCAATCGGTGTGTTTATTGATTTCCACAAGGTTACCTCGTTCCATACGACAGCCCGTCCGAGTATGTTGTTGCTCTCGTCCCTTGCCACAAGGATTTTAGCGCCGGCGAAGTTGGTATAGAAGTCAGCGGCGTTGCGTGCCTTGTCCTCATACCGCATACAGGAACTGTGCAGGCTGGATGTGTCACTGTCGGCGATGGGGCTGTAGTTGCTTTCCAGATAGGCTTCCATGAAGTCGTTCATGCTTTCATGCAGCCTGACCGTGACCTTACTGTCCAGTGAGATGGCGCTACAGAAATAGCTGATCTCATCGGGCTGGTACGGTCCTAGGTTTTTGAATAGCTCGGCAAACGTAGACGGTTCCAGATCTGTTCGGTTCTCCGGAAACCAGGGTGCCTGCGGATTGTTCCGGTCCGGGAAATTGGGATGGCCCAAATCTTTGTTGCATGCCGTGAACACGATCCGGATTTTCTTGAACGTGCCGGCTTCCGTCCGTTTGCGTTTGGTGGAGAAGCAGTTGTAGGTACCGCGTATGATCTCTTCCACCGGTACGTTCTTTTTTACTTCCAAAAGGATGTCTTTGGCTATCACACTCCCGTTTTCCGCCGCATGCATCAGGCGGGATTTCAATTCATTGCTAACATTCAGTTTCATACATCATTCGGTTTATTGTTTATAAATTCTGCCATGTTTATATGGCGATTGTTTCTTGTCCGGCTGCATTTGGCGCAATTTCTCTTTCCGCTTTCTGAGCAGGTCAACGGACATGTTCCTGCTTGTCCGATATTCCTCCTCGCTCATCCGGCGAATGGAAGGAATGCCCGTCTGAGTCAGTGTATGGTTTACCATCCAGCCGTCCATGAAGTTTTCGGGGAAGAGGCTGTCATGGTGGATGACCTCACCTATGCAGCCATGTACGAGCATGTTGCAAACGGTCATCAGGCAACAGGTACGGTTGACATCTTCTGCAACCAGATAATTACCTAGGTGGCGTACATGATATGCCAGCAGTAGCCTTCCGCTTCCGCATGTCGGGTCACAGATACGTTTTCCTGTCGCTGTCTCCCCCGAATCGGTACATAAGACCATCAGGTCGCAGATATCCGGCGGGGTAAAGAACTGTCCGTTCACCTGCCGACCGATTTTGGAAGATATTGCCATGAAGAGGTCACCGAACGCATCAAACCATCCGCCGGATTGCAATTCCCGCTGCATGAGCCGTATCCATCCGGTAAGCATCTCCATAAAATGCCTGTTCTGCTGCCGTTTGTATTTCCAATCCATAAGGGGCGGTGCGCCGGGAGAGAACCCGTGAATGACATAACGCAGGAAATCGTTGAAAACGGATATCGGATCGTAGCCGTTCGAATAGGCGAAATCACAGATCGTTTTCTCTAGCGGACGTATCGCCTGCGGTGTGTTGTATGGTGCCATATTACTCTGATTTTTTATAGATTGTTACTATATGTCTTTTATGGTCAGTCTGTATCCTGACGGGAGAAATGTCAAGGAAAGAGAGATGGGTGTCCGCTTTCAGCATGTTCCATTCCCATGCGGGAAGTTCCTTCCATTCCATACGGTATGCCCAGAGTATGAACAGACCGGGACGGAATCCGTTGAAAAGTTCTCCGTGCAGAATCCCGACCAGCCGCTCCAGTTCTTCCCGCGAGTAAAGGGTGAATGACTCATTCCGATAGACAAAGGCATCAGCCGGTTCAATATCCGGCTGACACTCGATGATGTATCTCGTCCATTCTTTTGTGGTGTACTTTCCGTACAGAGGATCGGGTTCCGTGTATTTCCATGCCCTGACGAATGTGTGGAAGAGGACGGCACCGTTCTTGTGCCTTCCGGTATGCCCCCACATCCGGAACTGTTTGCTGCGTATGCCATCGGGAAGCAGCAATTCCGGACCGGTTATAACCCAAGGGCCTCCTTCGGTATTGTAACCGGTACACTTTTCATTTTCATGGCAGAAAGGTGTCTGTGGGAGAAGGCAAATATGGACTTCCCGGTCATCGCCCCTTTCAATGTGTGCCTGCGGATAATAGTCACCGCCACGGGTGATATAAGTGACAACATCTCCTGCGGTCGGTAAACTGACTCTTTCCCTGTCCTCCCGCATCCTTGAAATCAGCCGGTTCACTTTCTCCACATCACATTCCTTTATGGAGCAGGCACACCCTTCATGCCTGTTGAGCCGGGTCAGACTTTCCAGGTCATAAAAATTAGCGTACTTCATATTGAGATCGTTTTTGTTGATACAATTTGACCTGACGGGCAACCATGTCGCAGAACTTCTGTCCGTTCTCCTTCTCACTTCTGAAATAGGCAATCATGTCCCAGAGATTCTGCTTGAAGCAGCCGGTCCATTTTTCGTAATAGTGACCTCCATAGACCTTTCCGAACGTTTCCTCGAAAAGTGCGGGAGTCTGCCCTTCATCCCCATGGTGGTTGTATTGCCACAGGGAGACAAGCAGCAGCCGGTTATAATCCAGTGTTTCCATTTCTGTTCTTTTTTAAGTAAAACATCGGCCTACATGGGTAGGCATTTTTATTTCTTGATGTCTTTTCAGTCTGTTTTCCGGGGATTGCGGCAAGGCTTGGCGAAAGAAAATACCGCAGCGAAGCGAGGATGATTTTCTTTCAGCCAACCCAGCCCCTGAAAGGGGCCGCCTTGCGCAATCAGCCCGGGAAACAGCTATCTTTACAGCAAGAAATGAAAAAGCAGACCTCGGATTCTCTGTTCTGAAGTCTGCTTTTCGGTCATTGTCGAGTCTCATGTTTTTCAGGTATGTATCTGCCATCCGTGGAACGGCTGCAATGTCACGGCAAACGATCTGTCAGGTATTCCATGATAGAGCAGGCCGCCCACGATACCTGTCCTTCCGTCGGGATAGCGCTGTGTGAAGCCGAACGAGTACGGGGCATGGTCATAGTAGAGTGAGATTTCGCAGGGATAATCAGGGTTTTCTTCCCAGCTTTTCAACCGTTCCAGACATTTTTGAAGCGAGGTGTCACCGATGGATTCGGCATAACGTCTTACATTCTCGAAATGTTCTTCATTCAGGATTTTCATGACTTTTGTATTCTTATCTGTTAAACACGTCCGGCTCCGGGAGCCGGTATTTTTATTTCTCGCCTGCCTGACAGTCCCGTGGCCGTACCCGCAAGGTTTGGCGAAAGAAAATACCGCAGCGAAGCGAGGATGATTTTCTTTCAGCCAACCCCGAAGGGGCCTGACCTTGTACGGGTACACAGGACGCGGGACTACCTTTGCAGGGTGGGAAATAAAATATACGGTTGTTTTTTGTTGTGGGATTTTGTGTGGATTCCTTAGATAATCTTCCTGATTTGTTCGCCATTGCCGGACAAATGCTGTATTTTTGCAATTTCTAATTTCAGGATTATGGAAAACTATCTAAAGAAAGCGGCGGATGCTTTCCTTGTGGAGCGTCCGTATGGTATGCGTGTGGATTACAGGAAGAAAGGGTTCGTGCTGTTTAACCGCAACCTAAACGTATTGGGCAATGTGGAGCATGCCCGTCTGGAAGAGCTGCCTCTGGAGCGGTTCAATGTGGAGGAGATTCCGTTGGATGGTGAAATTGTGGAGGAACACGCGGGATTTACCGACGTATTCTTCTATACCGATCTGACCAGTCCCTATGCCGGATATGTGCTGAACCTACAAAAGCTTAAAGCCTATAACCGGTTGATGTTTCCGCTGGCGATGGCGCTGAACCGCGAATTGTGAGGCCGGAAGATGGCAGCGGTAACAGCCGCATGGAGCAGGCCGTTACCGCCAGGTTTTATTATTTGCCCTCTCTTGCTGTTATAAATGCAAGATAATCGTCCACGGCCTTATGACATCCGGTAAAGTCCGGAGTCCGGTGGCCTTTGATTTTCCGGTAGCTGATGGTTCCGTCCTTATTTATGCCCCTCACATGCCTGTAGAGTGTCCCTTTGGTTCTGATATGGATGTCAAAACCGTCCCTTCCGGTGATTTCAAGGAATGTTCCTCCCGTGATCCATTCCCCGTCCAGGAATTTCTGTTTCTGTTCATCGAGCAGCCGCTGATGTTGCTCTTCCCGCGCTCTGCGCTCTTCCGCCTCATTCTCCTCCCGCTCCCTGCGTTTCTGTTCCTGCCTCCTTTTGTATGCCTCACGGGCTTGCATCAAGGGTGCGGTGTCAAGTCCGAGAGCCTCGAACACGCGGACGGAGATCAACCTGACGAAGGCTCCTCTTTCCGCTCCCTGAAGCGTATCCGCGATCCAGTTCCTGCAATAGGCGGCGGCTTCCTCCCTGCGGTTTTCTCCGTTGAGGAACCGGCGTGAATACTGCCCGCTGGAAAAATAAACGTTTTCAATCCGGCAGACCACATGGAAACAGTCATCGTCCTCATTCCCATATTCGTTCTTTCTCGACAGGGAGAGATATACATTCTCCGCGTACGGCTCCAGTTCCATATAAGGAGCCACGACGGTATTCCCGTCAGACTTGTACTTGAATACTTTTGCTTTCATACTATCGCTCAGTTTGTCGGTTGTTGCATATTTCATCTATGATCTCTTTCCCGCTTCTTTCACCCTTCAGGAAAGCAAGGAAGCGCCTCAAAAAGAGCCGGGCACAGTCAGTTCCCAGCTGGGAGCTTTCACCGTCTTTGGTAGCGCATACCGCAAAACGCCCCAGTCCGAAACTGTCCTGTTGCGGTACGATGTGGTAAGACAGGTCCTCGCTTGCGTTGATGTGCAAACCACGACGGAAAACATAGAAAGTTTTCGGGATTCTTCTGTCGGTATCGATTCCCATACGCTTGTAACCGTGATGTTCCAATAACCGGACCAGTTCCCTGTTTGTCGGAATTGTATGTCCGATCCAGTCCGGCCAGCTTATATTTTCTAGTATGTGTCCGTAATTGTCATATAATATATTGAACTGATCCTGGTATTCATCGTAAAATTCCCCGCTCCCGTTGCACATTTCCTCCAACGCGATGCCGTTTTTACGGACAAGGGCAAGGTCGCCCAGTCCGCACGCGATTTCATTGAGCAGCGTGCGTTCCCCGTCCCTGTCCTTTGCCGTTCCGTAAATTCTAAGCAGGGAATACCGGTGTAGCGCCGAACGGGATGGCATATCCAATTTTTCCCATATCTCATCGTTTCCTATAGCCTGTCTGGTGTTTTCCGGAAGTCCGTACCACCACTTGTCCAAATTGTTTGTATCCATAATTTCTGAATCAGATTGTTTTCAAATTCTGTTTTGAGTACCATGCCTGATACGCGGCGGCATACTCCTGACGTTCCCGCTCCAGGGAATCTCTCATCTCAGGGGTGTACCCGAGTAGGCGGATGTATCCTCCGTTATAGCCGGTGAGTTCGCACCTTATTCCGGCTTCCTCCAGTTTGTCGATGCGTTTTTGGGCCATTTTTGCGCTTGAATATTCCTTCGGCCAAAAATAGAGTTCGCCCCGTGAGCCGAAACAGTCTTCCCCCAGAATTATTTCCCCGGCATACTTCCGGCTTTCGATGAAGCCGAAACGCGCTTTGCCCAATGCCCGGCGCATTGCCTTGTGTGCCGGACCTTCCGGATGCTTGAATACCTCCGGCTTGTCTTTGCTGCCGAGTTTGGGTGGTTCCACCTTGTACGGCTGTTTGTAACTTCCGATTCCGAGCGTCAGGTAAAAGTTGGTATGGAAATAGTCCGTCATGGGGTCGCTGTCATCGAAATTGTATGACATGATGAAATCGTAGATATTCATCATTACTTCTTTTGTCCTGTCCGTCAATGATTTGTCTGAAGCGATACGATAGTGGTTGACATCACCTTGAACTTTTCCGGACTCTTTGGTGAACGCCTCGAAATCCGCTTTCATCAACCGGATATGGATGGAGAGGTAATTCTCCCGTCTGACAGAGAACTTGTATCCCGGATAGGTCTCCTTGAGCCATGCCCGTACCAGTTCCACGATTTCCGGTGCGTGCTGTCCCTTGTAATTGCGGCCTTTCCAGCGATATTCGTTATACACGTACTCGGTGTATTCCTTTGCCGTGGCTCCCGGATAGTCATATTCATATCCGGTTGAAGTCGCAAAGACATCCGGTTTGTCTTTCCAAGCCTCAAAAAGCCTTTCAAACTCGGTGTTCACCCGTTGCATGATTGCGGTGTCGCCACCCTTGTCCGGGTGGTGCTGCAATGCCAGTCGGCGGTACTCCTTCTTCAAGTCCGCCAGAGAGTGTATGTTCTGAAAATAGGTCATAGCCATAAGTTTTTTATGCCCCTGCGAGGCGGTTGATAAAATATTCCCGGTAGTCAAGGTCAAGACCGAGGTTGAGACAGGCCGTTTCCATGTCATCTTCCCTCAAATCATCTGCCTCCTGCAATTCGCGCAGATACCGGATTTCGGAGTCCAGGTATTCCCGTGCTTCCGTTTGACTGCAACCGCATGAGCTGCCGATCAGACTGATAATGTTTCCTCGCATACTGTTTGATTTTTGGGGTTACTGTTCCTTTTTCTGAAGCGTCGTCCGTCATATATCGAGACGGCCCGTTCCACCAGAATCCTGCGGTTGTCTTCCGAGAGTTCCAGGTAGAACCGTTCCGCCGCGCCGAATGTGCCCTTGTCTGTCGCCACGCACCATTTTTCCCAGAAATGCGGGTACATGCCGCCATACACGGCTTTGCATTCCTCCTCGCTCCAGGCGTTCCACATGTAGTAGAAGAAACTGGAGACGGTATTTTCCGCTTGATATTTCATGGTTCTTCTATTTGTGATTCTACATTGTTTGTTTCTCTCAGTTGATGCCACACAGCCTCATACATCTCATGAAGCCAGTCTATGTTCTTTGCGCCGAGTTCAAACGGGCTGTGACACTGCACCTCGTCACCGCTTTCTTTCTCTTCGGCAAGGACGGTCAGGCTGTCCGCCGTTACCCGGAGTCCTGTCACCCTGCATTCATATGGTTCTCCGTTCTTGCCAAACCATATCACCCAGACCGGATCATAATCCTCTTCCGGAAGACGAATTTCTTTCATGCAGTGAGCATGGAGCAACTGCCGTATCGCGTCGATGATGTCCCCCCGCAGTTCCTTGATCCTGCCGCTGAAATCAACGGCTTCTGACGGTAAACTTCCTTTTCTGCCTCTTTCCTGCAAGGAGAGAATCCGCGTGTCGGGATGGATACAGAAATCCCAGTCCAACACTTCATCGTCATCGCGTGTCGTGTGGATATCGCCGCCCAAAACAAGACCGCAATCGTCATTTACCATTCTTTTTGCTTCATCGCGGTCTTCTGCCGCTACCGTGTAAGTGCCCTCGAAGGAATACCTTACTCTTATGTCATATCTTTTCATGATTCTTTCCATTTGATTGTTGATACCAGATTCATTGCCCGGAAGGATTACCGGATATTCAATATTGCGCTAAAGGTATGTGGGTCAAGCCTGTAAAACGTCGGAAGGTTAAGTGTGACCATCGGGTAGCTTACCCAGCCGCTCTGACGTCTATAACCTGTATCCTCAGCCAATTTGTTGGACAGAAGGAACTCCATGGCATCAGGATTGTTGTTGATGTCCACGAATGCCCTGTCAGGCAGTGAGAATGCCGCCTTATCTTCTAAGTTGACCGTCAGGACCGTGTATATCTCATGGGTCACGGGATCTTTCAGAGACAATGCCGGCCAGCCGTTATGGTACATTTCAATCACGATTGAGAGACGGCTTTCCTGATACAGGAAAGTCTCTTCCATGGACGGATGGTCGCATTTGACAATTTCAAAATCATCCTCCCCTTTGGTAAATGTCACCATCGGATAGGATACATCGACAAAACATTCCTCTTCCCGGTAACAGAGATGTTCTTTTCCCTCTGAACGGATTATAGCCAATCGGGTGTTCATATTCGTAACTGGTTTTAAAATTATTGACTTGCAAGTTAATTGGCCGGCATTCACCTGCCTGTTTCTTTAAACGTGTGATTGTCACCGCCTGCGGACATTTGGGAGAGTTGCAGTCTCACCGCCTTGATTTTCCCAATCAGTTCGTCCTCCCTTCGGAATGAGGGGGTACATTTGGTACGCCTCATCCCGGCTCCCCAGGGGATGCCGCCGCATACTTTTCTCAGGCGTGCCTTTTCGCTTTCCAGGGCCGACTCCAGACGGGCCGGCCTGCGTCGCAACGATTCTTCGGTCACAGTTCTCATGATCTCATTGTTTTTTTTGTATGGTGACGGGTCGGAAAGACAGTCACCATACCGTCGTTATGTGTCACGTTATATTTTAGCTTTTTCCCTTTTGATGCCTCTCAGGACGTACAACAGGTGCAGGAACAGCTCCCTGTCGTAAATTCGGAAGAAGAACGGCTCGCCTGTTTCCCTGACCGTTCCGGTAAACGACACGGACTCCCGGTTCACGGGATATTGGAGGAAGTTGCCATTTGCCAGCAGGATGTGCTTTTTCTTCATCACTTCGCCTAGGAACTTGTCCATATCGTCGTTTTCCTCATAGCCGGAGAAGTAGAGGAAATGATGACGGCGCAGGCTTCGCAGGATTTTGGCGGTTTCCAGCCTTACATCCCTGCCTGACGATTCGTCCGTTCCTCTCATCAGGTTGCAGATGAACTTCTTCTCGCCATTTATGTCAAGAAACAGATAAGGAACTATAATTATAGAGGCATGCCGTGCGTGGTCAGAGATGACCATCGGCTTTTCTTTCAGGATGTCTCCTTTGAAGGTAATGTTCCGGTAATGGTTGTCCATCTGCCGTTCCAGTTCCTTTCTTGGCGTGGTAACGGAGCGGAGTCCCGTGAAGTAGCGTCCGCCCGCCCGGAAGCAGAACCGGTAGATGTCCGCATGATAAGGCTCTCCCAGGAAAAAGAAATTCCGGGTATGGCGGATGGGGGGCAAGACATCCATGTAGTCGAAATATCTTTCTTCCGTAATCTCACTGAACGGGGCGCAGAGGGATTGCAGGTGGATGCGTATCATCTTGCGGACGGTATTTCCGGACACGGCTATGAGGTACGGGTTCTTTTCCCTGTCCCTCAGTTCCTCCAGTGTCTCATGATGGTAGTCGCCGTGTATTCCGTCAGACATGGTGGTCACGCAGCTGCCGTCAAAACTGCGTGAATCGACTACGAATTTCAGTTTGTCGTTATTCATGGTTCAGATGTTTTGAAGGTTCAACACTCTCTTGGCGGCACTGAGGGCATTGGAGGTGAGCTGCCGTTGCCATGCCTTGTTTCTGGGTGACCAGCGGAATCCGAAGGATTTCAGTTCCTTTCGTCTGTTGTCTTCGGGAATCCTGTCAAACAGGATCTGAAGGCGGTCTTCCCCATAGTTCCATACAAGTGTCCCGCCCTCGAACGGCACTTCCTTGTTTTCCCGGCTTTGCACCGCTTTCAGCCTTTCGCGCATCCGTTCCGCAAGTTCCGGCAATTGGAAGAATTTGTTTCTCGGGGTGATGACGGGTTTCCTTACCCTTGCGTTATATTCGGAAATGAAGTCCACGGCCCTGCGGACGATTTCCACTTCCCCGTGATTGGCGAAGGTGGATACCTTGTTCAGGATGCTGCTGACGAACAGGGCACGGTTATAACCCCGGCATTGTCCGGTGTCAATCCCGTGGATGGTGTCGGCGCTGCTCTTGATGTCGCGTTTGAGCGTCTGCCATGCCTTTTCCAGTTTTTCTTCCTCCGGTCGTGCGGCTTCCTTTTTCCGTCTGACGGCTTCAAGAACCTTTTGCCGCCAATTGCGGAACTCCTCGTAGCGGTTCTGATAGCTTCTGTTCGTATTCTCCTGCCTGTGGTAATCAAATCCGCCCCGTCCCGTCATCATCGGGTTGGCACAGCGTGAGAGGGCCGAGAGCTGGGCGGATAGCTTTTTCCGGTAGGCGGCGATGTATGTATCCCGTTCCTCTTCCTGCATGAGTTGCAGGTCGTTGTGCAGCTCCTCCCCGTAAATCATGATGTCCGTCTCGCCACGAATCTCCGGGTCGAAGGAACTCCAGGCGTATGCGTCGCAAGCCTGTTTCCACATATCCTCCAGATAGCCAGGATGTTTGAACGCTACGGCTTCCCAGTCTTTGAAGTCCCTGGAATGCAATTCATTCCGATCTTCCGGATTTCCGTACAGGTGTACATAGTTGCCCGTTCCATGATGCTCCTTTCTGAAATGGAACGGTACGGGAGGATGGTCCGTACCCTTTTCCCGGATCATCGTGACCCGGTGCGCATTCTCTGCGGTAAGGCCCGTTACTTGTTCTTCCCGGACCTTTGCTGTTGTTGTTTCAGTCATAACCGTTGCCATTCATAAATTATTTCTACCAGTTCTTCGTCCGCCAGTTTTTGGATTTCCTCGTCCGAGCAATAGCAGGCGATTTCCTCGTCCAGCTTGAAAGCTGCCGGGTCAAGGCTTCTGAGGCCGTCCAGCAGTTCCGGCACCAGGCTGTCTGCGGCAACCGTATAGCTTCCGTCCCTGCCTTGCACCTTCCGTGCGGGATAGCTCCTTTCCCGATAAACCAACATTCTCATTTTCGGATTGGCACCCTGCTGTCCTTTGTGGACTTTGCTTGTTGTCTCTCTGTTCATACCTTCATTTTTTTAGTTTGTTTGACATGATCGGCTCCGTGGAGCCGGTTTTTCGGTTTCTTACTTGCCGGACTGTCTTTTGCCGGGGATTGCGCAAGGCTTGGCAAAAGAAAATACCGCAGCGAAGCGAGGATGATTTTCTTTTAGCCAACCAGCCCCTGAAAGGGGCCGCCTTGCGCAATCAACCCGGCAAAGGGCTATATTTGCAGGTAAGAAATTGAAAGAATGGCTGGGATTTTCAATTTGTCGGATACAACATGTAATAAGTGTAATGAGCAAATTTAAAAGCATACAACGAAGGTTTTTCAAATATTTTCCAAACTATCGGATATCAATATCATATCGTAAAACAAGCGAAGGCGTGGCATTCCGGAATAAATACATATCTTCGCGTCAAAGGTGATTGATTGAAATGAATACATTCTCTGCTTTTGATACGGGTGTCATGGTAGCTCTCTTGCTGGGTATTGAGTTTCTTAGGAGTGATATCCAAACAATTCTCTATTGTAAAAGAAACGATCCCGGGATTTTTAAGAGCTGCCTGTATACATTGTTTATATTGTTGGCAAGTCTTTATTCCATTGTGGCCGGAGCCATGCTTAACCCCGAGCCCGTACCCGTTTATGAATTGATGCCCGGTTTTCAAATAGGAGTTTATGGTTCTTGCTTTTTGTTTATATTTCTTGTCATCGCCGGTCTTTACCGTAAAATATTACCTCTCGTCCTTTTGGGGTACGCTATGGTATATGTAATCGGTGTACTGATACCGTTACTTGGATATGTAGTGTCCATGATGAATTATTTCGCCAGTACAGTACAGGATGATTATGACGACCAAAGATGTTTTCCAGAGAAAATGGATAACAGACAGTATAACAAAAAGAAGGTATCCTTTTCAGATACCTTCAATGACGGGCCGGTTGCATATTTACCATTCCAGACGTTCCTTCACATTGTTCATCGCCTCTTTCAGGCTGCTGTTCATGACCCGCGCATAATGCTGCGTCATGCGTGTGGAAGCATGTCCGAGCATGACGGACACGTCCTGCAAGGGTACATTGTTGGCGAGCGTGACGGTGGTCCCGAAAGTGTGCCTGGCAACGTGCGTGGTCAGATTTTTCTTTATGCCGCAGAAATCGGCGATTTCCTTGAGGTAGCTGTTCATTTTCTGGTTGCACATGACAGGCAGGCAGCATCCTTTCTTTACGCAGATCGGATGTTCCCTGTATTTCTCCAATATGGCCAGTGGAACGGGCAGCAGCGGGATGTTGCTGATGGAAGACGCTTTTCTGCGGTGTTCCAACTTGACCCTTCCCTTCCTTATCCACCAGTCACCGAGATTGTCCTGTACCAGGTTTTCACCACTCAGAGTGGCGACATCGGAGAACGCCAGACCGGTGAAGCACGCGAAGACAAATATGTCCCTGACCAGCTCGAGCCGTGGGATGGTGAATTTCTTTTTCATGACGGCCTGCAACTCGTCGTAGGTCAGGAATACCGGATCGGTCTCGTCCTGTTCCATCTTGTAACCGTAAAAGGGATTCTTACGCATCCATTCCTTTGCCAATGCCATGTTGGTGAATTTCTTGAAACATTTCATGTAGCGGACTATCGTGTTACGGCACAGTCCCCCCTCCGTTTTCAGGTAAATGTCAAACGCGCGGATGAACTCCGGTGTCAGCTCATGGAAGGTGATATCCTCCTTGCCGTAATAAGAGGGGATAAGCCGCTGCAATTTCTTCACCACGTTCTTGTACCGGTTGATCGTAACGGGAGAGTAGTCTATGCCTGCCAGTGTTTCCATTTCCTTGATCCCATCCTGCATGGTACCGAGCAATGTACGCATTTCGGTGTCTTTCCCGAAAACACGTTTCAGGATCAGTTTCGGGGTAATCAGGGCCTGTTCCAATACCAGTTCCTTGTGTTTCTCGAGGGCACGTGCGTGTAACTCCGCAATATAGGTATTCAATGCGATGGATGCCCTGTCCCTGCCCTTGCTGCATCCTTTGGCCGCATTCCATAAGTTCAGAGGCACGCTTCTTTGGATACGGGCATCGTCGTAGCTCCCGTTGATGGTTATCCGCATCAGTACGGGGGCCTCACCGTTTTTCAACAATTTCGTTTTGAGCACGAAAAAAAGAATGTTCATTGTTCCTTGTTTCATCACTTTTGTTTTTTTAGAGGTGTTACATCCAATTGTTTCGTCAAAACCGGATGGCATGAGGACGTGAAACGAAATGTTAAATTCGGTGGCTTTTTTGAGGGACTTGTGGAATAGCCATAAAAATCCCATTTTTATCAGGTTCGAATTGCCTTTTGTATTCCGGGTTCGATTCCTTTTTTTATCCCGATGGGAAATACCGAGTTTTTAAATTTCTTTCACATTTCTAACTTCATCCGGTCATGTGTGCAAAATTACTTTTTCACACCGGAGATTAAAATTGTCAAATAGTTGAAAAACAATGAAGTATGATGCATATTTATGGCTTTTTCAAAAGCCTTAAAAAAAGCCACTGAATTGGCGAAATCCAACTTCACAAATATGTAATGAAATGCGTAGCGAGGGTAAAAAAAGAACCCTTGAACTATCTCTAATTCAAGGGTTTTCTAAAATTGAAAAGCTTTTTGGTGGTGCCACCAGGAATCGAACCGGGGACACAAGGATTTTCAGTCCTTTGCTCTA